>Ga0325411_1000464_pt1 | contig 42544 bp, 37 predicted proteins | sample PopdelMetagenome_13_FD_206181 | JGI IMG/M metagenome (GOLD analysis project Ga0325411, IMG submission 206181) | Populus deltoides microbial communities from Bellville, Georgia, United States - Xylem-PdIQD-R4 | ecosystem: Host-associated > Plants > Phyllosphere > Stem > Wood/Secondary xylem...
ATAAAGTCATCGTGGTTAAGGATATTTTCTATGTTTTCAAGAACATGAAATATATTCCATTTATCTTTCCTCCCTATCTCCGTAATTTTCTATCCAGAAACAGCAACAGTAGGAAAATGCCGGCAGATAAAGAGAATAGAATAACTAAGAACAAGTCGTTTTTCTTATCTCAACATCTCTTTTGATTTTTGAGACAAATTTCTTAATGTACGTTCATCTTAAGTCGTTAACACATAAAAACTTCTACAAAAACATTGAAATTTCCTAATCTCCACACACACACACACACACGCGCGCGCGTGAACTTCTTACACACGACACTCTGCGGTCTGCTCGCACGTACGGCTCCGTCACACAGAGCACTCAGCCCACCCTTCTTCCATTTTTTTCTGCAGCTGCAGCCTCTTGCTTCGCAACGCCTGTTCTATCTTCATTTCAACGGTAACGATCAGCTTATTGGGAACCCCAGATACCTCCTCTAATCTCCTCAGATTCTCCCACGTCGTAACCGACTTGTCCCCACATAACCTGAGCCCGAACCAAAACGACGCCGCTAAGCTCACTCTGAACGGCAAAGCCAATCTCCCAAAACACAGCGCCATCGCCCGAGTGGCCCTCTGTACCACCAAATTACCATTGAGCCCCAGCCTTTTGCACCAATTCACGAAAACACCCTCTGACCTCAGATTCCTCGATCTCTTCAACCTATCCCTCAAGGATCTCCCCGGAATATCCTTCACTGAGCTGGAAGATGACGTGGTCTTGACCCCTTTTCTTGTGTTCTCAAAGCGCGTCGTTTCGGTGCTTGAAATGCAAGCGGAGGATAAAGTGCTAGAGGAGGAGCAGGAGATGGAGTCCAGTTCTTTGTTTCCTGGCGAGCAAGAGCAACAGGTGACACGGCTAAGAGATGGGGTGTGGCCGGAGAATGGATTTCCTGTGATAGAACCGCAACCGGAGCAGATTACACGGCGAACATGGCGAGCAACAAGGAAGTTAGCATTATGGACGTTAGAATCACAGTCAAAACAAAGATACGCAGCATCTGAATCGCAGTAGACACCAGCTTCTCTTTTGCAAAGCTCGCAAACCTTAACAGCCATTAATTCTCTATGATCACCAGCTTTCACGCTTTAATCAACGTCAGAGCAATAAAATATTACAAAACAAGAAACCTTGAGCGATGTTGTGAAAGTCTCTTTAAAGATTTGAACAGATAAATAAGGAGAGAGAGAGAGAGGGAGGGAGAGGGCGAGGCGGCAGTGAAGAAAGTGGTTGGTGGTAATTTAAAGAGAGGTGGTGGGGGCGGGGGCTGAAAGATATAGGCTGAAAAAGGGCGGTGATGGGATGGGTGGTGGGATATCGTGTGTGTAGAAATGAAGGAGAGGAGAAAGGAAGTGTAGAGGTGGCTGGCTATATATGGTGGTGGTGGTGTGTCATGTTACTACTACGTTTCTTTCACTTTTGTCCACATGTTAGAGAACCTCGTTTCCCTCGAAGCATGTTGATCAAAAATCTTTTGTTTTTCTTTCCTTGCATTTTCGTCCTTTATTCTTGACTAATTATATTAATATCTCTTAAAACCCCCGTTTGGTATTTCAATTGTGTGAAGGTACGATAGTCAAAGTGAGAAATGATTTTTCAACAAGAATACTATTGTATTGATGGAGAATTATCAGTTGTATTTTATATCGATTTTATCATAAACTTATTTTTCAATTAAAAAATATTGTCATAATAATACTTAAAAAAAAAACGTTGAGTTTCTCATAGATGACGTGCTTCTATACATATCTTGTGATTGCCGAGGGGGGGAAAACGCCACATACCCATCCTGCCCCTTTCACAGAGATGGTGATTGCTGGGGGTGGATGAGAAGGCGTGGAAATCATCATTAGGGTTTGAATGGAAAACATGATTAATTACGTAAAGCAAGGGATTGGAGATCATGGGAAACCGCCAAGAGTACAAGAATCAGTGTGCTACCTGAGAATAAATTAGCAAAACCACAAGGGCATCGGCATAAATGACTGCGACAGGTCGCCTTTCTTTGTTAACAATATATGTGTGGTCGAGTCTTCAAAAATATCTGCTGCTTTCAACGACCGTCGAATGGCGTGGGGATTATTTAATTAATTTCTTATTTCTGAGTCACACATCCACAATTCTTCTCAGCCAAGAATTTGAAAACCGACTGTGGGAGACCAACACGTGTCGATATTTGAAGACGTCTTCGTCACTCGATTCGACCCCTCTTTTTTCATGTGTCCCGTAACATGACAACACTCTCTTCATCTCCTGTAAATTTGTACTCTTGGTCCTCTTTTGCCCCTTGGCCATCCGCCACGCATCGCCAGTTTGTACCGTCCATAACTTATTATTATTCTACCAAGGATGTGGTCGTTAATTAGAGGGCAGATCAAGGCCACACGATGGATTCCTCCCTCTCTCGTGCTGCTAATTTTCCAAGCTGAGAATTCAAAATGGAACGTGACATTTGGCTAAGTGGCACAACCCACGCCGATGATATAGCCATATGGTTCTGTTCTCAGCCACACAAATGGCTCCACAGGAGAGAGATGCCATCCCCACAACGCAAAACTCTTAAAAGAATAATGATCGTCCACCTGGCAAGAACACATGAGGTTAGGAGTGGAGGGTGATAGGATGCCAAGCACTGGCGCCACCAACGGTGGTTGTGCTGTTTTATCATTATCACAAGCCACAGGAGTAGCGTGATTGGAATGATTTTGTATGGGACCCAGTTGATGACAAGGGCTGTTTTTGTGTGTTTTTCTTTCAATCATGGCTAGGTACTAGGCATGGCATGATTAATGATTGATGGGGAAGGGGCAATGGGAGCCACATGATCCATTTCATGGCTGTTACTTGCTTGTAGAAAGAAGATCATGCCATAACGGATCTTACGAGATTGATATTTTGCTCGGTGGTGTTGATTTGCTATAATGGCTGCACATGAACCCGTCCAACAGAAGGAGCGTCGACTGTCTCACTCGAATTGAGATTTGTGTTCCAATGCCTCGAGAGAAGAATATAGTTATTAAACCTCCTTCGTCCCGTTCAGTATATATTAGTACATCAAGATTTTTTAAAAAACAAAATTAAAACAATTCTGGATCTTTTTTCAGATTAAATCAAGTTTTTCTTCGAGTTCAAACAAATCAACGAGGTAGGTTTGCTTATTTGACCTGCCGGGCCTGGCTCATGGAATAGAATAAGACATGTAAATCTAGGAAGGAAAAGGTCTTAACAAGAACGTAATTTGATGCTTGTGTGTCCTGGTTTCAGAGATCATTTTGATGTTGTGTTAGTTTCTGTTTTTCTATCTAATTATATAAAATAAAATTAAGAACATGTTTTGTTTAATTTTTAATTTAATTTTTTTTGTTAAAATTTAATATGATTTGTATGTTTTGGATTGTTTTCATGTGTTCATGTCAAAAATAATTTTAAAAAAATAAAAAAAACATCATTGGCATGTATTTCAGCACAAAAAGTTATTTGAAAAGCAACAGCTACCACACTGCCAAGCACCTTCTAAGTCAAATAATTAATTTCTTTTTTTTTATATTTAGCTTCTTTAACAATTGTATTTTCAATTAAATAAATTCTTGACGCAAGAATATATCTTGTAGCAACCGTATTTTTCCTATGAAATTAGCAATATTGCTGCGAGTTAAAATGAGAGTGGAACGTCGCTGCTATGCTTCATGGGTTAATTAGCTAGCCAGCCTCCTCGTACTTCTAAATGATCAAATGTCTCGGATGTTGGAAATTAAGTCTTTTAAGCCCATGATCATGAAAAGGTGGTCTTGTGATAATGCAGGCCAATTCTTCTTCTTCTTCTTCTTCTTCTTCTTCTTTCATGCAAGAGTACATGCATGTACAGATATTTATACCTGGGCTTTTGAATTCACTATCCTAGATCAATGAATAAGCCCATGATAATTAGTAACTAGCAGGCATACTATGAAGAACCCGTTTTGTAACGAGGTTGCGTTGTGTTTTATTTAAAACACAGATGCAACCCGTTTGGTAAATAAAAAAATATATTTTACTGTATATGGATCCCACGTTTTTTCACGTCCGAGACACAGGAAAAGAAGAAGCAATATTTTGCTGCTTTATGCACACTGTTCACGCTAATTTTAATTATCATGAACAGTGTAGTATACACTGTTCAGTTAACAGTGCAAGAGATTTGCACTGTTCACTTAAAAATAATGAACAGTGCAATTCACTCTTGAACTAATTTTAATTAGCATGAATAGTGTAGCATACACTGTTCACTTGAAAAATAGCGAACATTGCAATTCTTTTGCACTATTCAAGAGTGAATTAAATTCACTTCCACTGTTCACACACTTTTTTTTAGTGTTAATTTTATTAATATTTTTTTTAAAAAAAACTAGTTTAGAGTAAATTAAATTCATTCGCATTGTGATGTGAATAATATTTTTTTCCCTAAAAAATTAATATATAGTGAATTAAATTCACTCGCACTATAATATCAATTTTATACATGATAATATTTTATCTAATTTTATTACACGCTCAAAATATTATGAAAACTGTAGTTCTTATCGGATAAATTTTGTACGTAATGGAATTATAAATAGTTTAATGGAATAATAAAAAATATTTTATATAAAGTATTATTTATTTCATGATGTAATAGGAGTAATTAATTCTACAATATTTAAATTTAAAACCATCAATATTAATATATATATTTTTAAAATTATTTTATAACCTTAATTTCAAAAGCATTCTTAATCAAACACATTAAACTACTTTTTCTTCGACCTCAATTTCAACCACAGTTTTAACTAAACATTTATTTTTTCAAACCAACCTCAACTAAAAATACTTTTTATAAAATATTTTTTTCAAACCACAACCACAGCAGCTATACCAATACTAAACACACTTGAAATGTTGTAAAAGATAAACGGAAATGACAGATCTATCTGGAATCCAAGTAACTTCATATCTAGTTCTGTTCGAGTTGGGGGACAAAAAAAATACTTGACTGAATTGATCAAAGATCCAGTTGACTTGCCGACTTTAATTTGAGAGGTTGACCAAGTCCATTTCCTTAATTAGTGACCGGGTCTTACCCTTTTCCTACCCGGAATTGGTTTTCTTAATTGTGGCCATAATTTTTTATTTTATTCTAATTTTTTAGAATTCAATAAATTATAATTTAGAACCAAGAAGACGTTATTTATTTACATCAAGCATATAAATTCCCTAAAATTCTAAAAAGGACCCAACTTGTGCTGTTTAGCCGACTCACTGTGCACAGTCAGTGAGGCGCTGCAACATGGACACTCCTCCAATAACTCCCACCAAACGCTCCCAAACCGAACCCACGCAAATCCGGATCCTCTGCCCGTCACTAAAAACCGGCGCCGTCATCGGCAAAGGCGGCTCCACCGTCCGTCATATCCAATCTCTCACCGGCGCCAAAATCCGCCTCCTTGACGACCCTCACATTCCCTATTGTGAAGACCGCATAATCCTCATTACCCTGAACAGTGGCAAGGTCCCCAAATCAGACGACTCCAACACCGCCACCTCCGATCACAACAAAGAAGATGCTAATGACGGAGAGTGCAGTTCTGGTGGTGGTGGTGAAGAGGAGGGGTGGGGTCCAGTGAAGAAAGCAGTGGTTAGGGTTTTTGAGAAGATAGTGAAAGGGGATAGTGAGGAGGAGTTGAGCGAAGCTGTGGTGGTGACGTGTAAGGTTCTGATTAGTAGTGGTGGTAGTAATCAGGGAGGGAGTTTCTCAAAGGTTTTGGAGAAAATTAGAGTGGAGAGTGGAGCGCAAGTTAGGGTTTCAAATCGCGAGCAAATTCCTGCTTGTGCTTCTCCTGGTGATGAATTGATTCTGGTAAGTAATTTTGAGTTTGGATAAAGTTTTGGTCTTGCAACAATTGATATATAATTTACTGGTAAAGTTTTGCGCTTTATATATTAATTTGATGTAGTTCCGTTAATGTCTTGCTTTATGAGGTCAACAATGTTAAATTCTTGCAATGATAGTTTGATAATCAAAGAATGAATGATTTAATGCATTGGAATCAAGTTTGGAATTACTTGGTGATTCTTTTAGTGCAATCCATAAATGTCATGCTTTATGAGTTTAACAAAGTATATATCATGCAGTAATTGTTTGGTAATCAACCATTATCATTCTATACATGGGATTTGTTGTTAGTTTCTGTGACTTGCAGTACTTTAATTCAAGATACTGTAGTTGTGTATACTATTTCTGAGTGTAGTTCTGCTCTGCAGATTACTGGAAGTTTTTCAGCTGTTAAGAAAGCACTCTTGTCTGTTTCGAGTTGTATTCAAGATAGCCCGAGAGCAGAAACTGCCAATTTTGGTGCAGCGGGATTCCATGGAAATGCTATGCCTGCGCAAGGTGACTTGCATCAGTGGGGCTATGGACCTGGTAATCATGCTGCAGACTATCATCCAAGAGGATATTCTCCTAATTTTGAAGAGGATGTTGTATTTAGGCTGTTATGCCAGGCTGATAAAGTTGGCAGTTTGATAGGGAAAGGTGGCTCTGTAGTACGGGCTTTGCAAAATGAGACGGGTGCATCTATCAAAATTGCTGAAGGTGTATCTGATTCAGATGAACGTGTGGTTGTCATATCTGCAAGAGAGGCATGGGGATTTTACTGTCTTGACCTGTACTATTTTATTAGTTTGGAGAGCTTAACTGTTCTTGCATATTGGTCATTAGGACTTGGACCTTTCTTCAACTCAAACAATGATATCATATTATGACTTTTGCTATCATGACCTCTGAATGAATGGTGTTTCGTAGCAGAATATCTTGGATAAATGCAGTGTTATGATCAACCTGATATCAAACTCTTCATCTCCCTTAGGAATTCAGAGTTCCTTTATAGTTAAGGATAGTCTTCTAAGTCTTATCATATAGATATTCCATCGCTTTTGCTGGGTGGGTCGCATATCATGTGGAAGTGGGTAGGGCCATTGTACCTTTGGCATTTGGGTGTTTTGTTAGCATAAGAACCTTATGTAGATTTGTGGGATGTGCCAATTCTCTGGTTTCCTAACGATTTAAGTGGTTTGACCGCTTTCAGAATTCAGAACAAAGACATTCTCCTGCTCAGGATGCTGTTATTCGTGTGCAATCCAGAATTGCAGAGATTGGATTTGAGCGTGGTGCCAGAATTGTTGCTCGGCTTCTTGTGCATCCACAACAGATAGGTGTTTTGTTGGGTAAAGGAGGCAAGATCATAAATGAAATGAGACATGTTACTGGTGCTAGTATATGCATATTTCCAAAGGAGCAAGCTTCAAAGTATGGTTCTCAAACTGAAGAAGTAGTTCAGGTTATTAGCGTGCCTTATTATCTTCTACCTCTTCTCTCTCAGAATAAATTCATCCTCCTTTTATTAAATAAACCTACAATGCTCCATGTACCCTGATTGAACCTAGGCCTTGCCCTTGAAACAAGTGGTTTTGCGCCAGTTAGGCTACAGTAATCTTGTATAGCTTGTTCCATGTTAACAAAAATGTTCCTTTTAATTTTTAGCTGTTTCTGAACTGATAACATAAATTTCTACCATTCAGAACTAATTCTAAATTCTTTTAGATAGATGGTTGTTCAAGGGAATAAAGTCCACACTAGCACAAGGAATGCCTAAAATAGCATGCCTCTATCTTGCAAGTTTGCAACTGATATTGAAATCATACCAGTTGAAGGGATTGGCTGTTAGCCTTGACTTCTCGTTTTGATGGCATATTAAAATCAGTCTCTTTATGATTCTGATATGACACGGTCCTATGTTATCAATTTTACCTTATATCCTTCCATGTATTGTTTCTACACGAGTCTGTTTCAGAATTCTGAAGAGTTGCTTTTTTGCAGGTTCTTGGCAGCTTGCAAGCTGTACGGGATGCTCTATTTCAAATAACAAGCAGACTTCGGGACACTATATTTCCAGTGAAGCCACCATTCTCAAACACTGCTCCCTTGCCCTATCCACCACCCCCATTTCCAGAAATGCATCCCCCTCAGTTTAGGCCAAGACCTAATCCTACCTCTCCAGGTCCTTACCCTTCTCCTGTTGGACCTTTCCAAGGCATGGATCGTTCTGCTATTCCCTCCCACCCCTTAGATCACCAGCCTCCATTTTCATATGGTATGGATCGCAGTGGTCCACCAAATTTGGACCGAGCTCCCTATTCCTATGGTAGCGATAGACCAGGACATGGTCCTCCATTTGAAAGTTCTCCAAGATCATGGACTGCTCAGGTTGGTGGCTTCTGCTTCCAAATAGCCTGATGTTTGACTTGAACTTCATTTATTGATCTTGCAGTGGATTCAAACTCTATTGTTATTCTCTTTGGTTTTCATTTTCTTTTCCTTTCCCTCCCAGCCATTTAGCAATGGGAACCTTAGGGGAGGTGCGGATCTAGGTTCTGGCTCGGTTGCAAGAAATGGGCATCTTGCAAGGTACTGCTTTTATGCTGTTGATTTGAATAACTTCCGCGCATATTGAGCTTAACTGCTTAATGCTTCGGCTGCTGAATACAGTGAGGTGAAGCAGCCAAGTGGCACAAACACTTGTAGAGCCTTGTGATTAAAAGTCATTAAAAAACATGGCTAGGGAGGAAGCATTTTGCTGACTCATGTGATTATCTGCAAATTCATAAAGTTGCCATATGTTTTTGCATTGTGTAAGTTGACATTTGACAAGCAAGGTTAAAAGTAGAGGCAAGAAAAATTATCTGTATTGTAATAACAGAGCCATTAATCATTTTCTTCTTTTCTATTTTTAGCAGTGGAAGTCTAGCACCGAGTATGGCTAGCACATCTGTTGAGGTTATCATTCCTCAAAAACTGCTTACTCATGTATATGGAGAGAGTAATAGTAATTTGACTCAGATCAGACAGGTGGGTTTATGTATTGGTTTGGTGCTACTAATTTTAACATCAATACAATGATCTGCTAGCATTTTCTAATGTTGGACTTGGCAATTTTCTTTCAGATTTCAGGTGCAAATGTTCTCATTCACGACCCAAAGCCCGGGGCAACCGAAGGTGTGGTGGTAGTGTCTGGAACATCAGATCAAATGCGTGCTGCACAGAGCCTAATCCATGCCTTTATTCTTTATGGACAGACAATTCATTGACCATCTACTTAGGCAAGTGGCGATTTGTATAAAACTAGGCAAGAGATGTGCATTTGATTTTCGACAAAAACAATATGTATATACCATGTTGTAGTTGTACTCTTGCTTTTATTTAAGCTTAGTATGCTGTGCCATTTCGGGGCTTTGGTGTCCTACCTTGACATGATGACAGCAACTCATTCCTCAGTGTAAATAAAATCGAGTTTCTACTAGTTTTTGATGCGCGGCTTGGCTTCTTTTTTCCTTCTACTTAGACTAGCTCCCTTGCTTCCACTCCTTATTGCGAACTAGACTGAAACTTTGGTCGTATACATTTCTTTCTGGATCGGATGTTAAAGAAAATGCGTAGAGCACATGAGTCAAACCTCTCTCTTTTAAGCACTGTTTGGCAATGTATTGCACCGTAGCAAAAGCATCATTATTGGTGTTTTTGTTGGAGAAATGCGGGTGCAACTATAGTGCATTGCATTACCCAACCAGCACGAAGAACAAGTTTGTTTTCAGTTTCTTTGCATCCCCTCAGCTAATTTGCTTTAACGGGTTTAGGGTTTATCGTCATGTCTCAGGAGCCGGGGGGGATGTTGAAGATGCGGTGAGCGTGGATAGAACATGCGACCTACGCAAATTCAGTCTGACGCTATCCCAACTGAGCAATCGCTGCTTTAATGTTCTTTCAACAGTTATTTAATTACATAATAATATAATTATGAGATTATTTCACACAAACGAACGAGGAAATTTGGAGACAGTTCTGTTGATTTATGCGCGGAGTCAACCACAAGGTCCTTATCGACTACATGGACATAAATAATTCCTTTTTTTAGCTTATTAGAAAAGGAAGCCTACATCGATTATAAAGATGGGAAAAAAGAGCACAACAAAACGTACTAAATCTGTCTTAAGAGAATCATCTTTCGGACAAAGAACAAGGAAGCATGCAACTCGAAAGGCAAGTGCTCTGACTCTTGGCAACTCGTCTAATGAAAACAACCTAGATAAGCACTTCAATTCCCTTGTGTTCCTACAAACTATAGCCCTAGCAATAAATGGCTTTCATGAGAAGTCATTGTTCCATGCGACTCTTTGGTTGCCATCAGTATTTCCATCCTGCAAATATGCAAACAAAAAGCAGGAAAACAAAAGAAAAGGTTAAGCTGGGATAAAAGGCCTAAATTTTATAGATTCTTATATGGAAAGCCATATTTTTTCACCATGGCATTGCTGTTCATGGAAGGAGAGCTGGGTCCAGTATGGGGAGCTGCCTTGGAGAGGTCCCTCAAAGTTCCCTGCGGTTTTAGAGGTTTAAAGAAGCTGCTAGTTAATGGACAAAACCATGTAATATGCAAATTTAAACTACTCAGAAATCATATTCCCTTGTATTTTCTAAAAATTAAATGGGTGCATGTGTAAGAGAGAAAGACGAACTTGTGGGAAAAATCAGAAAGATGCCAGCCTGACAATAGTAAGAATTCAATGGATGCCATGATGGTTTCACCATGTGTGCACACTGTTTCCTTAATATCAACTAAAGTTATGTCCTTCCCAAATTTTAACTGAACTATATGCTTACTTGGATCTAACCTAAACACTCAAGTGGATGTTATACCAAAAGCAGTAAGAGCCATTGTTGTTATTAATGTGATTGGTCGTGTCAATAAGGAGGATTCTCTTAATCTTTACAGATTATTTCTTTTGTATCTCGTAAATCATAATCCAAATAAAGTTGAAGCTTGGGTATGTTCTCATTCTGCATTTAATGAACCCAGGCAACTGGAAATTACTTTGCCTTTCATCATTTGGGAAAAAAACAAAACAAAAGGATCACCCTCAAACTTCTGGAACTAGCTTAAGGAATAAATCTCCATAGAAAATAATAATAATAATAATAATCCTATATTTTCTGTTTTTATACCAGCAAACTTATATTTCAAAAGCAAAGATCATTTACCAATATTTTTTCCATCATAAACATGTACAAAGACAGCCCTGATATTCACCTTATTTGCCCACATAAGTCCGCATGCATTACAAAGTGTCCTTGGCCCTTCAGGTCCACGCCGCATCATTGGTGTAGATTTCTCACTGATCGCACAATGCCGACAACTAACAAATTTAGGGAAACATTGAAATCAATATATTAGTTTATTGAACAGAATAAAATTATCATGTACAAGCAGACAGGTAGCAAGGTTATGCAAAAACACAATGCACATGGAGAAGAGCATTATTGCAGCAAGTGAAATGCAGGTGGTTATCACCCAATGTTTCCTCTGCCAGATTTATTTGTTAAAAACATCCTTGAATATGCACATTTGTTTCTAGAGTGATTATCATCTATTCTCTATGCCTTTCTCTTATTAGTCTCTAGTTTCATGTGTTTCATTCTATTCATGTGTGTCACTCTTCATCAGAAAGTTACCATTCCATTTCTCAGAACTTGAGATCTCTTTTGAGGGTTACTACTTCTAAAGTTACCCTCAGCTACTAGGTGCACAGAACACTAATATACAGCAATGTTAAGAAGATAATGACTTCGTGATATTTTCCCATAAAAATCACAAGTAGCAAGGATAAAACACTCACACGGCCTCTTGATGTTGGGATCCATTGCTATCGGAGCCCCCGCTCTCATTTGAACCCCAGCTAGCAGCTGCCGATGCAGAGTCATCATGATTGGGCTTTGAAGAGGTGAACTGGCCTTTATTCCGTTGCATTCTACAATACCACCAGCATAAGTTCGCAAGAGAAAAGACCAAGGCTCAGATGTTTCTAATAAAGCATCAGAATCCCATTGCTCACACAAATTATCATATAAATGAGAAACAATCAGACAGAAGAATAAAACAAGGATGAGAAACAATAGTTATAAAGCAGCAAATTCCATACCTAAGTGCTACCTCTTTACGGACGGTATATCGAATTTTCTTGTCAAAGTTCCGTTCTTTTCGCTTTTCTCGAAATCTAATCAAAGACGCTAATCTTTGAGGAACACTAAACCTTTGGGGAGTACCTGACAGCCCCTGATGTGTAATTCAGTACTGATCCGTTAACAAAACATCAGAAGCTAGTAAACACATAATTAACCCACTTGATAACTAAAATCAAGCACCATACCCTATTATTACTATTATGATGTGTTGTAATTGGAACAGTAGGTGTGCTTGCAGCAGGCACTTCCCGGCCTCCCAACAGCAAGAGCACAGCTTGAACCTGCACAACATTATTTAAAGAAAAAAAAACAGTTCCAAACATTCTCCTAATAATAAGAATAAAATAGAATTAATAGAGAATGCATTATTTATTGTTTCCAAGCTTCAAACTATAGTTCATTTTTCAACCAGGCACAAACATTAATGCTTCAAAACATGCAATACTGAAGCAAAATTAACACAAAAAGGACTAAAAATAAGCACAAAAAAAATTCGAAATTTACTTCTTTAGAAATAAACAAACAAAACATCAATGAAAACCCATTGATCAGTCTCAATAACTAATGCTCTGAGCATGAAAAGGAAGCAAAGTTAACGCAAATTGAAGAACTCACTTTTCCAGGTGAAACAGAGTCAAAAACATAAACTTGACCCTGAAATGTAAGAGTTAGTTGATCTCCATTTTCTTTTCCATGATTATCAGCCGCCACCATCATGGTCCCCCCATGATCATCATCATCACCACCACCGTTCACCACGCCATTATGATCTTGATCATTATCTCCATTGTTCATGATCATCCCATTAGCATTACTCAGCATTTGAATCCCATTCTGATGATTTTGATGATGATCATAATGCATTTGCATCAATGGGTTTTGAGCTTCTGTGCTCGTATGCATCGTTGCAGAATTGTTGCTTCCATTGATGCCATCCATCATAATTCTCCTCCCTCGGTAATTCTGTACATAAAAATCTGATATTTTTGAGTGAATTATTTGTAATTATCATAAAATAATAATAATAATAATAATAATAATGGGTTCTTATCGGATTTCAATTCAAATCCAGAGTTTCGAGGCTTTGAAATGGATTTTGATGGGAGATCAGATGGAGATTTGTGGCCGTAGGATGACGATCGGGGTTTTTGAAAATCAACGAACGGAGAGAGCGCGAGAGAGACTAACAATGATTTATTTATGAATAGTTTTACTTTTAATTTTGAATTTATATAATTCAAAAGGTTATTTTTTGAAAACATCTGTTACTAAAAAATTATTTCTAAAAAAAAAGAAAATTAAAAACACTATAGAAGTTAAAATAAATAAATTAAGAGTTCAAAATCTCAATTTTGAGTAAAGCAAAATGCCGACTTACTTAAGAATAACTTTGAAAATATAAATCAATTTTACTGGCCATCCTGCAATTGATACTCATTCCTTTTTATCTTTTTTAAAAGAAAACATTTCAGATCGAATTCTGCAAAATAAGTTAATACCCTTTCTTAAGTTTTTTTTTTTTTTTCCTTAGCAGGGAATATTAAACCTTAATAAGCTGCCGACAAGTCGATTCAAAAATTTTATGTTTCGATCGATGGATCTAGTTTGATTTTGTTAAAAACAATCAAAACAACAGTCATTTAAAAATTTTAAATCAACTGTCACGTCGACTAAGCAGATGATGCACTCGCAAGAGGATTTGGATGAATTTGCTCACACGATCACACTCACGTCATCTATGGCATTGAGGGGATTCACCAACGCAAGATTTTCAGTTACTTCAATACCGAAATCTGTATTCCGTTATTGCCTTGCAATTGCAAATAACATGTGGTAACATCAGCTTTTGCCATCATGGCAGGCTATCTCTGCAATTCGCGGATGGTTCATAACAATTCTGAAAGCAGATCATCCAGAAAAAGGAGCAGATTTAAATTGGAATAGGCTAAAAATATAACTGATAGGATAAATGGTCACCAAAACTTGAACAAACCAAGCTAAACAAATCATTCATCCATTGTTTCCAGTTGTAACATGCAAGGTAATGTAAAGAAGCATGAAAACAAAAGGAGGGCTGCATCTAAAACAGTGATGTCCCCTTGCCCTTCTTATCTCCACCAATCTCAAAGTGCTTGCACCTCTGCAGAAAACAATAACAATCAAAATAATTTTAGCTAGGAGGTAAAGAGGGGGTGCTCAGAGAATTAAACAAGTGGAATGGTACTGAGAAAATCAACCTTGATGGGGTGCTGGGACACGTGCTTGCAACTCTGGCATTGCAACCTCAAGACAATCTTCTTGGTCGTTTTAGCCTATTAACGGACGAACCACTAATTTAAAAACAGACAAGACCTCAAAATTTACTTTTTAATGAAATCATATGGACAAAATGAAGCTCCAGATTAGTTTCAGGTAACAGTCACATGTAAATTCGGTTTTTATTTAGAATGTCAATACACATGAAAATACACAATTGTAAATTACCTTCTTGTGGAATACAGGCTTGGTCTGACCTCCATAACCTGACTGTTTGCGATCATAACGGCGCTTTCCTTGAGCAGCTAGGCTATCCTTCCCCTTCTTGTACTGTGTGACCTTGTGCAAAGTGTGCTTTTTGCACTCCTTGTTCTTGCAATAAGTCTTCTTTGTCTTGGGAACGTTCACCTACAATAGAAAAGCTACAAAATCAACAAACTAACATCCTACTTTTAGTTCTCATCTTTCCACCAGCAAAACCAAACAATCCCTACTCTTCTCACATAGCACTAACATAAAATTTCTCAATCGCATAAAAAAATTAAAAAATTAAAAATAAAACAATCATCACTTCTATTAGATTAAAAATACAATAGAAATTATAAAGCAGGAAACAGGTTCACCTAAATCAATTGTTATACTCATTGGTTGACAGGTTATTTGAGGCAAGAAAACACTATACAGCCAAACAAATAAAGACAATCACTTTATTTGGCTGGCAACCACAGTTTGATGAAATAAAGCACTGCACAAAAGAGGGTGTTTGGGAGTGTTGTAGAGGATGATTTTCAAAGTGTTTTTCAATTACAAATGCATCAAAATAATGTTTTTTTATTTTTTTAAAATTTGTTTTTGACATCAGCGCATCAAAACGATCCAAAAACACTAAAAAATAATAAATTGAAGCAAAAAAAAATCAAATTTTGACAAAAAACAGGTTCAACGTCGATTCCAAACCAGGTCAAAAGATTAAAACACCTGAGTTTCTGTACCACAGCTATACTCGTACTCTTGTCACTTATTTTTTAATAAAATCTTAAGTCTACAGATCCATTAAGCATTGGATTCAATTAGATAATCAAAACCCCTTTACAATCTCATATTGTTATTTCAAATAACACTCCATGTTGCACCAACAAATCTCACTGCCAGCCAACAATGAAGACCACGTGTCATTTAGCTAAGTTCCTTTTGAGCTACGCTTAAGCTCAAAATCTCAACACTGACATCCTTGACACTAGCATTACTTTCAAGGTAAACAAGTAGAGAAAATCACAAAACATCAAGCCAATAGTTTTGATCTTACAATTAAATGCAATACCTGTTCCCAGGACCAAGTGGCTCGGACCAAGTGATTCAAACTAATACATTAAACCAATTGTCGTACATAGGAATTTTACATTATTCTTTCATACAAAATTTTGGAAGAGATGAAAATAATACACAAGTAAACAAAATAAGAATTATCAATTATATAAAAAAAACAAATAGGTACATTATAGTAAGTTAAGATCACCAAAAACCTACCTAGCAGTCCTTTTTTACCCTATCTCCTATTTGTATCTCTTCTATATACATCTTTCAAAGCCATCTTCGGTTTCTACAAATCAATAAGATAAACATCCAATTCAATTCATGCTCACTGTACTGCCAATTAAATCAAACCCCATCTATCATCACCTATTCTTATTCCAAATATACCATCACTACCCTATAATCCTACCAGTCCTTGGACCAAAACTCAAAGACAAGCAAGTCCTTTTTTGGCTAAAAATCCTGTTGAGCTAAACTTAACCCCATAGTCAGTGCTAAAAGCTTTGAATACTAACATCTTCAAGGTAACCAAGCTGATTGATCCTCAGAACATCTAAAACCAACAACCCCGACGTAGTTCTTAGTTGTAGTAGTCCTTTAGAACTATCCATTCAGAAGAATACTTCCATTTCCCATGTTTTCTCAGGGACCAGACAGATCTTACGACTAAAAAAAAGAAAAAGAAATAACCTATTGACAGAGAGAGAGAGACAAACGATACCATTGTTAACGACGGGTTGAGACAGCTCTCTGTCCTACCTCCTGCTGCTGCTGTTCCAAACAAAGCCTAACAAAAAGAGCTGCGATCGCGTGATGAGCTCGCTTTATAGTAAAAGATTTTGACCTAGGGTTAGGGTTTAAGAGGTTTTGTTTGGTTGTGCACTTAAGTGAATTCGGGTCCTGTATTTGACCCAGAAGCGGTCATATAATCTGGAACGGGAATTGCGAATCCAGGTAATGGGTGATAATAAAGCCCACTTTTGGTCCATTTATAGGCTTGTTGGGCCTCCGACGAGCTTGCATGTATTATATAATGTATATTGTTTGGAAGTGTTTGGTATTTTATCTTTTGAAATTATAAAAAATTATTTTAGATTTATTTTAAATATAAAATTATTTTACATTTATATATTTAATAAAAAAATTTATTTCTTTTTTATATTTACATTTTTACATTTAATAAAATTATTTTAGATTTATTTTAAATATAAAATTATAGTGTCGATCTTCTAGGAATTATAGATTAGGGAAATGTTTTTTATTTTTTTTGATATTTTTATTTGAAAAAGGTTCTCGGGGATAATTTATATTAGCCATGTCTAGTGTAACAAGATGGAAGCTGTAGTAAAAAATCAAGGATATCAACATCAAGGAATTGCAATGATGCTTTCTGGGTTTTGTTAAATTGGACTATCCACCTATTATATGGTATGATCTTGGAGCATTGTATTTATTTATTTATTTATCCTTGAAGAACCGGAACAATGCGTCATGGAAATGACACGGATAATAAACCTAAACTAGTGTTTTTTATTTCTATATAAAAACGTAGACAAGAGTTAGCAAGGAATTAAAGCTAGCTCTTTTTCTTTTTTTTGTTTTCAATAACAAGAAAAAACGCCTTGGGTAGCATTGTTGCATTTTATTAAGTACTATTTTAAAATGCATGAGTTTTTTTTACTGTGTAAAGTTTTCATCCTCTTACATGTTAGATTGTGCAAATTTTTATGTTTTTTTTTAATTTGATATTCAAATGTTTTTTTTGTGGTGATTTGGCCATAATTAAAATTTAATTGATTTTGATTTCTTATAAAATATGGGATTGAAAAAAGAGCAACTGGAATGAAAAGAGGCGTCAAACATAAATAGCACGCCATAAATTACATAAAAGATACATTTTGATACTTAAACTTTAAAAATCACGCAAATTATATAATTTTAGGATCTCAATATTTTTCCATTTTCATTTTAATATAAAAGTTCATTTTTTGTTATTTTCTAGTATCTGTTTGAGAAAGCAGACAGAGAGGTCACTGGATTCCAACGGTAAAAAGAAAAAGTGTCGCTGACATCAATTTAGAACACCAAAACGGGTGATATTTGTGTCAAATGATTTCATATAATAAAGGGAGTTCATACTAGGTATTTTCTGCCTTTAAAGGTCGTGAGAAAACAGAATTGAGCTTAATGTTGATTTTTGGATTCGGGTTGATTTATGTTTTTAGAAGGTTTTTTGAGTTTTTTTAGGTCGTATGTGGGTTTATCACGGTTCGTACAGATATACGGTATTTTATATGTGTTTTAGATCAAAAATGGGTTGAAAACGATTTTTTAGGATAAAAAAACTTAAGCCATGATTTTTCGATCACCATAATGGTTGGAATCTGGGCAAATTAAACGATATATTATTTGATTTTTCTTCAAAAAAAAGTGGGGTAAATGACATGTCGTCGGTCCTAGATGCAAAAAAAAGGGCCCGATCTCATTGGCCTGCCAAAGCAAGCCCGCTCATCGGCCCTGAAAAATAGGCCAAGTAGGCTGGTTTAGCTTGTCAGACCTAGTAACGCCTGCTTTTTATTTTTTATTTTATTTTTTAAAATCAATGATTCTTTTTCATGGTTTTTTCTCTAAAAAAATTAAATTTATGTTTAAATCAGTACTTCTTCTCTTTTTTGTTTTGTTTGGAAAGTCTCTTTTAAATGATGAATATTTTTTTAGCTATGCATTTAAATTTGAAATTTTTTCTTATGCATCTATATTTTTTTTTATTTTTTGTATGGATGAACTTTATTTTTGAAAGTAAGAAAAATATATTCTCGGATAATATTTATAATATGTGCAACCTTGCATGATGTTTTTGTTCCTTTTATTTTATTTTATTAATTTAATTTCTGTCTATATTTCTATTATCACTTGCTGAAATAAAAAAAAATATTTGAATAAATAAATTTAGCAAACACAACCGGATAAATATCTTATATTTTAATATTAAATATCTTGATTTACATCTGTTTTTTGGTTTTTCAAATTTTATTTTTAGATATCGTTAATAATTATTTATTTATTTATTTACATATATAATTTTTGATTTATTTAATTACATGCTTGTATAATTGTTGAGTAGGGTACCCACCCATCCACTCATTCACCATGAAAACTTGCAGTGAAAAAACTCAATTTTTTATTTATTTATTAAGCTTTTGTTATTGGAGACAATGGGAAGATAAACGAAAAAAATGAGTGCAGTTCCTTTCAAATCCCTGTTCTGTTTGAAATATGGGGATTGGACAACTTAAATTTCTAATTCCTTGCGAATTATTATTATTATTATTATTATTATTATTATTATTATTTCGTAGAATAACGGCTTTCAATGTAAAAGGTAACCCGACTTGGATAAATATTACCTCATTAATAGTTAATTAATAGAACCAGATAAGCATATCTTGAAAATATTACAATTCACAGCCCAGTTTAGAATATATTAGTTATTTAACTCACATTTCATCCTAAATATATCAATAACTATTTATATTAATAAATATAAAAAAATAAAATGTTAATATATTTATTCAACTTGTTTAGTTAAAAGCCGAATAATTTTTTTTATAACACAAAATAATTAATGTATAAGTGTTATTAATGTATTTTTTTACATCGAGTAAAAATTATAACCGCAAGTCAAAAAATTGATGCTTACATATATTAAAACATAGTAAAAATCACATGTGTTAATAAAAACAAATAAAATCTCAAACTAATTTTTCACGAGCAAAACAATGAAATAATATTGCAATTGCTACTATGAAATAATATTTTATTGGTCTTTGTGTAATATTGTTTTTTTTTAAAATACACATGTAAGAAAAAAATTAAAAAAATCAAAATACAAAAGAATAATGAGAAGAACAATAAAAATGATATAAATAGGTCACGTATAAAGTGATAAATATTCAAAATGTAAAAATAAAAAATATTTCTTTTCCTAAAAAATGTAAAAAAAAAAAACAAAAAAAATAGTGATAAACATGCAAAGTGTAAAATGATAAAAATATCAAATATAAAAAGAAATAAAAAACAAGAAAAAGTTGTTTTCTAAAAAAACCAAAATTATAATTTTGCCACGACTACAATAAAAAAAATTGCAAAATTTACAATCATGTCATTTATATATAAAAAACATCATTTCCTTTTAATACCTCTATAATTTGATTTGATATGACTTTAAATTATAACTAGTTTATTGGTTCGCGTTCTGCAATGAGTTAATATCAATATTTTTTAAATGTGGAGAATATTTTAATAGTATTATTAAATCTAGACAAGTGGATTAACTTTTAAATCTTCATGCAACTCTTTTGCATACCCAAATATATTAGATTTGATAAGACTCAAGCGCCTTGAATTTGGAACTAGAGCCAGACCCAAGGCATTTGGGTCTAGCAATCATTCTAGACCTAAATGCCTTAGGTATGGTGTCTAGGTTTTGCATAATTTTTACGAGCCAGACAAAGATAATGGTTTTGTCAATCACCAAAATACCCATATAAATGCGTTGAATGATCTTAGGATATCTAACTAATAATTTCCCGTGGACTTCTAATGTATTGTTAAGAAAAAAGTTAGACCCATACGCTTGGGTTTGATAACATTCTAAACCCACGATGCTTGTGTCTAGCAACCATGTTAGGTCCATGTGTTTTTTTTTTTTAATATAAGAATTAGCTTATAATTGTTATAAAAACATATTTATTTTATATTTTTATCCTTGTTTTTTTAACAAAATATATTTTTATTTTTTTATATTTCTTTCTTCTATTTATGGACATTAACCACACGCATCCGTCAAATTCACTAGTTTTTTTTTATTAATATCTAATTTTAGTGAAGAAATCATTTACAAAATTGCACAAATTAAGATAATCAAAAGAATAATAAGTCTTCTACATATACAATATTTTATTTTCATATAACATAATATATCAATTCAAAAGTTCAAAAGTTTTTGTGATCATATATTTTAAATTTTCATATATACTAATAGTTATAATGTAGAATAAACTCTCATTGTAATAAACATTTGACAATTAGATCATGCAACAACATTTTAAATTTTAAAAAAGCATGAACCCTTTAAAATGCTGTCAAGCACTTTGATGGAAACATAAAATTAATATTTTCATCCACGATGCATATAAAAAGTATATTTAATTTTTGAAGACTTGAAATAAATCACTTAGAACTCTTTCCCCCCCTATTATTTCATGTTTGAATATAATAAATTTATAAAATAAGCTGCATAAATAAAAAAGAGCTTGCAGTTAAGTTCTACTGCATATGAATAAAAAATCCTGCTTGAATAAGGTAATATTTGTTTTTACATTCTAATCATGCTTTTGAAAAAGTTTAAATTTTTTAACTTAGACACCTAAGTCTGACTTGATTGTTAGACATGCGCTCAAAGTATTTGGGTATGATAAATATACATGATTTGATAAACAACAAACAAATAGGATAATTATGCACTAGCTGATAGGAGAGAAAAAAAATAAAGATTGGCTTAAATAAACATTGGTGATGGTTAATTTGTTGGCAAGTTATTGATTTGCCTGAGATTTAATTTTTCAGGCAGAGAAAGTTATAGCAGAGCTTAATAAAACTTTCCCTGATGATGGTTTGCTTCCAATCTATATTAGTCCTGATAGAGGAATTGGATCATACTCGACCATAACTTTTGGGGCAATGGGTGACAGGTATTGATCTTTGAAGACTTAGATATTAATTCCATATATTGATGATTGGGCTTCAGATTTTGTCATCTAAGTGACACTGCCAAAATAATTGAATGCAACTGTTAACTGAAAATCTGTTTGCAGTTTTTATGAATATTTGCTCAAAGTTTGGATTCAAGGGAACAGAACTTCAGCTGTGAGAAATTACAGGTGAGAGATTTTGTTGTCATGTATTTCTCTTTCATAAAAAACAGCTTGTTTTACTGGTTTGAAAATGAAGAAACAATATTCTTCCTGAATTTAGATTCCTTAGGAACCTGAACTCCTGAATAATTGTAGAAAGAGAAATGTTACGTTGCAGCTTTCAGGAAAAGGGAAAAGTTCCACTTCTTCTGTCACCTCAAATCCAGTTAGACTTGCTGACTTTTTGGGTTTGATATTTCCATCCTTCTTGCCTCTGTAAAATGGGATACATGTTTTTTCAAAGTACAGTGAGGTCCAAATGAACTCTTCAAAGGGAACAAATAGTATGTGTCAAGTACAGAAAAGGGTGATGTTAAGCTCACAATTCTTTTTTTAATGTGCATGGACTCTCTCTCCCTCTCCAATATTTAATGAAATGAATTACGTATTCAGCTTTGTTTATTGAATTTCTTCCTGATGGAAAAATTGCACGTGGAATATTGGAAGCAGAGAAATGTGGGAGAAATCAATGAAAGGTCTCTTAAGCTTGGTTCGGAAGCCAACACCATCGTCTTTCACATACATTTGTGAGAAGCATGGAGGCTCACTGACAGACAAGGTACTATTTGGTTTTCATAGTCATAGATGATAATATGTCACACCACTTTAATCTTCATTTAGGCATGAAAAGAATTAATAGTTTGAATTTGGTTGCCTACTTTCTCTCTTTTAATATGCAGATGGATGAATTAGCATGCTTTGCTCCAGGAATGTTGGCTTTAGGATCATCTGGTTACGGGCCTACTGACTCTCAGAAAATCTTATCACTTGCTGAAAAGGTATTTGTATCATCTTTGAAATCAATACTTAAACATGTTGCATGTTGTAGTTAGTGATCCTTTATGCCAAGGTATGTTCACAAGACAGTTTCCAACATAATTTTTCAACACTTTTTTTTCTATTTTTGTTAGATTAGCAAGTTCTTTTGCATTTATACGTCACCTGCCTATTTTCTTTCTGGGTCAAATGTTGATTTTGTCAGTTAATGTGGTCATATGCATGCCCCTGATAAGGCTTTTTGCTGAACTAATTCGGTAGTCCTTAGATTACGCTTTGGTCATTCGTTAGGATTCCACAATCTAATTCAGTACTCCTAAGGTCACCCTTTTGTAAGCTACTAATATTTAGCTATTGATGCATTCCTTCTGCCTTATGCAGCTTGCTTGGACCTGTTACAACTTCTACCAATCAACGCCCACAAAATTGGCTGGGGAGAATTATTTTTTTCATCCTGGGGAGGTTAGTCATCCTAGCTGTCCTCCAAGTACGCAACCAATTATTTCCATCTGATGGTTTTTGCACACATGACATTTTCAGGACATGAGTGTGGGTACATCTTGGAACATATTGAGACCAGAAACTGTTGAATCACTCTTTTACCTGTCGCGTTTTACGGGCAACAGGACTTATCAAGAGTGGGGTTGGGATATATTTCAAGCATTTGAAAAGAACTCACGCATTGAAACAGGCTATGTTGGACTAAAGGATGTAAGAAGCATTCTGACCCACTAAACCACGTTGTATCTTTTGTTCGCATTTTGTGTGCTCTTGCTCTGGGATAATCTTTTAAAGAAAACCATATTTTCTGTCAGAACAGAATCCTTTTCAAATATTTGGTCTTGAGAAATCATATAGGACTTGCCATTAACTAAGTTGATCTATTCTCTTTGAGTTGAAGACAATTATTTTGCTAGTAATTGGGAGGCTTTTTTAATGTCAAATGCTAATTTGAAGAGAAGAGTCCTTGGTTCTTCTGCAAGTACCTAAATATCCTTGTGGTACTTTTGTCTGAAACAGCTGCTCTCGAGTTTTAAACTTGGATTCTAATGTTGTAGCCTATGATATTTTACCAATGCACCTACAATGGCCCCTATAAGATTACAGTCTGTCTTTTCAGTACAGTATTTATTTATTCTTATATTTTGGAGAGGAAAAAACACAACATAAAAACTGATATTCTTTCTGTTTCTCCCCATGCGGCTGCTGATTATATGTGCTTACTGCTGGTATTCTCAGGTAAATACTGGTGTCAAAGATGATAAGATGCAGAGCTTCTTTTTGGCGGAGACTCTTAAGTATTTGTATCTTCTTTTCTCTCCATCTTCAGTCATCTCACTAGATGAGTGGGTTTTCAACACAGAAGCCCACCCTCCTAGAATTGTCACACGACATGAAGAAGAACATGTTGGACAATCAAAAAATATACAAACAGGTCGGACGCGTGGCAGGAAAGAAGGTCTTTTTGGTGATCATTAAGATTGATTTGCTGTCTATGTTGATGAATCCACACAATGATTTGAGGCTTACATCAGAAGACAAGCCAGAGAGTTCATAGTTATCAAATTAGATTGCAGTGCCCTTGGAGTGCTGTTCAAATTAGGAAATAGAGTGGTTCCACAGTTTCTCTCCATTCCAATGTGATTGAAATTGTTGTACTTTATGGCTAGGATGAACACAATGATGGATGTGTAACATAGAAAATAGTTTATTGCCTACAGTTATATTTATAGGAAAAGCTCATTTTTCAACCCTAATTAGCTCAATGTCCTCTTTGAGTGTATGAGAATTTTGTTCAATACAATGCTAGACCCAAATTTTATTTTTCTTAAATTTTCTGTGTTGCTGGTGGAGATTTGCTGATTGAAGCTCATAATTCTGCTTATGAAGAAACAATTTGTAGGTCCAGTTAAGTAACCTGATGTTAAGCAAGGTCTAATCGTATGCATTTTACTTTTTTTTTTAGTCTGAAAGAAGTCAAGAAATTTGTTGTCGAGTAAAAAATCAGAAATTGGTTGCAGAGAGCCAATGAAGCAATGCTTGATCACGCATTAGGCTAAACAGAATTAGCAAATACTAGACCAATTTTGTTCTTCAAAAAGCGAAGGAAGTTTAAATAATTCTAAACCAATTAGATTGCACTTAAATTTTATGAAATCTTTTGTCCTCCAATCCATCTCCTCCAGCATGTTCAACAACTGCTCAATCCATCCAATATGTTGTGACCTATGATCCAACATTAGCACTCATGTTATCGTAGCTGGACGCAGAAATCGTATAGGAAAGAAAGGTTTGCAACATATTTGTTTCAATACAGTGAGCAAGATGGAGGTCGATAATATGTGGACTATCTCATACACATTTGAAGTGAGCCAAAGTCTTGGCAGGGAGGAAGCAGAGAATGTTGATGATGATATCTAATGGGAGGCTTAACATTCCTCTTATTAATGGAAAAAAGAAATGAAAAACCAAATATTGAATAGAGGGTAGATAGGAAGCTTAAGAAGAATGGTTTTGATGCCTCTGTTCTGTCTCTGTATGTATTGGCTCTGTTTTGAGGCAGGGTATTGTGAAACAGAGGATTTTGTAAAAAAAGCCTAGTCTTTTTTCTTTACTTGACTGATATATACAGGGGAAATCTCCAGGTCTGGAAATATAATGCAACAATAAGTATAATTCTAGGAAAAAGTAGATAAGGTCTACTCTGTGGATGGATTACACTAACAATGAGTGGAGTTCTTTCTGGTTTCAAGATGTGAGGGGACATGTACTTGTATTAAAAGAGGAAATTGCTTGCTTGAACATTTTCTATTTCCCAAAATTTCTCTAGGCAAAGCCAAATTCTTGGAAAGGAAGTGGCAGAAAGAACAGAGAGCAAAAGCCAAGACGAGAAGGCAGATTCTAACAGGAAGAACACACTGGAGGTTGTGTCTCAAGCTGAATAATCCTGTTCTTTGGCTATATCCGATTCTCATACACATGGTTCGGATGATGCTCCTTCATCTCTTAAACCCAAGAATCATTCACTTTATATTCTTTCATAACACTTAACATTATAATAGCCTCCTTCTTGCTTGCCAAAAGAATCCACACATAAACATCCATCCAATATAAGCAGGTTCCTCCTATCATCAGTTCCATGTGCTGATGAAATCAGAAGAGACAGCTCATAAGATTCCTCGATCCGAAGATTGAAAACAAAGAGAGTGCCCTTGCCTTTTTTTGATTTTAGACAATGTACAACACTATTAAAAAGGACTCAACTGCTTTTCCTAATATCTATATCAATGGTACTATGAATTTTTTCCAAGATGTAAATAACAAAATCCGAACATTCTTTGGAGTTGTTTCTTCTTATCATTACTACCTCGTAGTCATTGCTAGAATCATCAAACTGGAGTGTCCTTAGATCACTGCGAGATAGCTTCATCGTAGAGAAAGGAGCACCGTAGAACTTGCGGGTTGATGGTTTCCAAAAAAAACCAAACTCTTTCGTATCTTCTTTATGCAAGGCAAACAAACCATTGCAAGAACCACATTTACAAGCATATTTCGATGGACGAGTATCTAGTTTTTGTGCTCGGGCACCATCATTATGATGAAGATAGGCAAACTCTAAGTAACCCACCCACCCTTGTGAATGAGGATTAGATCTTGATTATATAGGGCAAGAGATTGTTTGTTGCAACAGAGCAAGCGAGATGGAGGTTGATAAAACATGGGCTATCAATAAGGGAATGCCATGACTTTGACACCCTTTCGAGCCGAACCAAAGACTTGACAGGAACGCTGCAGAGTATGTTGGTGACAATATCTAATGGGGGGAAGCTTGACATTATGACAAGTAAGGAACAATAAAGCATCAAGGATTTAAGGAAGAGAGCAAATCCAATTTATATCCTGTTTGGGAATGCGTTGTTACCTCAGATTTTGATTTCTTTTTTTTTGTTGAAAATTATTATTATTTTTTTATATTTTCAGATTATTTTAATTTACTGATTTCAAAAATAATATTAAAAAATATTATTTTGATATATTTTTAAATAAAAAATACTTTAAACTATAACCACTGTTATAATTCTTAAAATACTCTTATTATATAAAAAAAATAATAAGAGACGAAGAATTTTAAAGAAAAATAATAATACTATAATTGCATCGGTAATAGTTGGAAATCTTATAGGCTTAAGCCCATCAATCAAGGTCCCAAGCTGCCCTAAAGGGCCCACAAGTCTCTGGGTTTTAATCTCCCACTCAGTTCTAACTTCCCTCTCTGTAGAAGCAAAGAGAGAGGGAGGGTGTTTGTCTGCTCAGAAGAGCATATACTTTTCGGCAAAGGAAGAATCTTTAATTTCTCACTCACTTCTTTTCAAAAAAATCTCATTTCAATTTTCTCTCCAAAACCCCTAAATTTGAATAAATTGTGTCCATTTTGTCCATGAAAATCAAAACTTTTGTAAGAAAGAAGAACCCATTTAGCTTGTTTTAATGCAAACATCATATCGTTTCTTGTCTCGCCTTTATCACTCACAAAAACGCAATCCCTCCATTTTATGCAACAGGGACTTGTTGTTTTTATTGACCCATGATAGTAATGGCAATACCACAGTTTTAGAGCCCAATTTCACCGCTCAAAATCAAAGCTTTGCCTATATTTCTTATACCCAGTCTTGTGGGTTTTTTGCCTCTAAGAGCTCAAAAAGGTTTGCTTTTTTGGGATTGGTTTCTTTGTATGGTAACCAGAATGATCAGAATTCAACTTATAGCTACTTAGCTCATCGTGGTAGGTTTCTTTTGCTGGTTTAAACATGAAAGAATGATCCATTCACCATACTGAACATGTGTTTGTGTTTTTGCAGGTTTTTTCACGAGAGCTAAACCAGTAAAGAGGATAGAAATAAGTGATCAACATAGGTAGTTGTTCTTTTTATGCATTGTTTGTTTCTAGGGAAAAGGGAGGCCGGGGGCTTCTTTTTTAGGTTATGATAAATAGTTCATGGCATTTCATGTTGCAAAGTGATGTTAACTTTATATTCAGTATGGAAAATGGATTAATTTTGGAATTGGGAAGATTATATCAAATAATGGCTTAGAGAAGCAGCCTTATGGGTCATAATTGTTAGATTTTTGTAATCAATACATGGAAAGAGAAATGAATTCAAAGAAATCAAACATTTTGGGAGGCAAAAGTACACCTATGCGCCACACTATGTTTATTATCTGGCAATTTCTGTTCCAAGTTTTATATCGCCAACTGTTTTCTTTGATGCTTGCCTGCAAGTTGTATCCAATTCTTTTGTTTTTTTGGCAGTCAACGAGCAGTCACGACAGCATTATGGTGCAATTTTCTTGTCTTTTCTCTCAAGTTTGGGGTTTGGTTTTCAACCAACAGTCATGTTATGTTGGCTGAAGTTGTGCATTCAATAGCAGATTTTGCAAACCAGGTACTTCTGTTTTTTGTCACCATGTCAGACTGAAGCACTTGTTTTTTGCTGTCTTACTTTATGTTTTAACTCAATCTACTGACTATTGAATGCAGAGATACTAATTCATGTTGACATTGTAGGCGCTTCTCGCTTATGGTCTGAGTAGCTCTAGGCGTGCACCTGATGCTCTTCATCCGTGAGTCTCTATTACCAATCTTTGCCATCATTTGTAATGGCTTAATTGCACTCTTCTTTTATGTTTTTTTTTAAAAAAATTTTTAAGCCCGCCTGACATCTGAAGACAGGCTTTTCTTGGATGCTTTCCCATGTCAAACAAAGGAGTTGGCCGCTCTTTCTGCCAATGCATGAAAACTCTCTGTGGACCTATTCATCCCTTGATTTGGGATTTTGTATGTAGAATAGCTGTTGGCTTGGTTTAGCTGCTTAGGAATTACACATGCGTACACATATATCCACGTGCTGGATTGATAGGGTTGTTGATTCTCTTTCCTGATGAAATCGATTTTTTTTATCTTGCACAGTTATGGTTACTCCAAGGAAAGATTTGTTTGGTCCCTCATATCAGCCGTTGGTATTTTTTGCCTTGGCTCTGGTGCTACAATTGTTAATGGAATCCAGAATTTATGGACTGCACATGTAAGAAACCTAGTGAATTGGTTATGGTGATTTTTGTTATAAAACTTCCCAAATATGTGTTTTATTTCCTTCTCCTGGTTTTCAACAATTTTATTGGTAATTGTAATTAAGGTTTATTGACTTGCATTCTTTCTTCAGCCTCCAGGAAACATTCAGTATGCAGCTTTGGTCATTGGTGGCTCATTTATCATTGAAGGTACAAGTTTTATATCTTTACAATTGATTGATTATCTGAGCTTTAGATACAATTAAACTTCTCCTCATTGTCTTTCTATCTTTAAATAAATATGCTTTTGCTTTAGGTGCTTCTCTTATTGTTGCCATACAAGCTGTTAAGAAAGGTGCAGCTGCAGAAGGAATGACAGTTAGAGACTATATCTGGCGTGGTCATGACCCCACATCTGTTGCAGTCATGACAGAGGTAATTTCAACGAGGACCATTACCCCTTGTTGAAGCTTGTAATATTAGACAATAACCTTGTAAGATCTATGTAAGAAACAAGGTTGAACCACAGATATGGGGAAGCTGATAAGCGCATTATGCATCTGTTGAGTGGAAGATAAACTGCAATAAGCAGAAATGATGGCTAAAACTTGAAGAAAATTGAAGTTGAAAGAAGAAATAAGTTTTTAGGGTTTGTAGAAAAACCTGTCAGGTCTGAATTGATTGATAGAAATAAAACAGTCTCATGACTACTGGTTGTCACACGAATACTAGAAATCCAAATAACATAAAGGATTCTTAAATTAAAAGAAAAGAAAATCACTAAGGAAATTATATAATTATTCCAATACACTTCACCTGATATCACTTCTATTTCTGCAAACCAGAGATAAGAAGATTTTGTTCTCAGAATCCCTTTATCATTCTGCTTAGAGTCTAGTGCAGTTTACAATAAACAAAGCAATCCACATCCCTTGTAGAGCTTAAAGGAAATGAAAATAGAATAAAGAAAAGAAGTGAACACAATGATGTTGTCTTCAAGGCGCAAGATTGCTTTCCCCTATTTTACATGATTTCACAGTTTCAAGTCGCTAATACCCAGTATGTGCTATTGCTTTTATATCTATTTATTATTCAACACTGTGTATATCACACACGAGGCCCTGTTCAGGCTTTGAAGAAGGTGACCCTATTTTAGCTCATTGTGGCTGCCTTTAAGAGTGCTAGCAAGCCCTAGTCACTTAATATAAGGCATAAGAACAGTTCAGTGCCTCTCTGAACTAGGATTCTTGTATAGCATGGAGTTGATTTGCTAATAATGTTGTGCATGTGATTGCCTATCTCCCTTGACAAATGCTCTAAAAAATGCAGGATGGTGCTGCGGTGACTGGACTTGCTATTGCTGCAGCGTCATTAGTTGCAGTCAATACCACAGGGAATGCAATTTATGATCCTATAGGGTCTATTATAGTTGGCAACTTGCTTGGGATGGTAAGTACATCACATCTGTCACATTTTTACAAGCTTAAATTTATATGTGCAAGAATATCATACTGCCATTCTCAAGTAAATTGTGTCAGTAGGTTAATATACTTTGTGAATTATTTCTGTAGGTAGCCATATTTCTTATCCAGAGGAATCGGCATGCTTTGATTGGTAGAGCAATGGATGACCATGATGTGGAGAAGGTCCTTCACTTCTTAAAAAATGATCCGGTATAACACTATTATGATATTTTGCTTCAATTATATGTTTTTTGATCATATGTTCTCATGTTTTTAACTAGTAATAATTTTTTCTCTAGGTTGTGGATGCACTGTACGATTGCAAAAGTGAGGTGATTGGACCTGGATTTTTCAGATTTAAGGCAGAAATAGGTAATTTCTTGCAGTGCTTTCTTCTTTTCTGTTTCTCCTAAATTGCATTCATAATTTCAGTATATCCTTTGGCATTTTCCTATTGGGATGATTATGATTAATGTGTTATAGATGTGACAAATATGTATGAACATAGGACTGGGAACATTTGTTTTTATAATCTTATTACTGGGATATCAATATAGTCTGATGTCTGCTGTATATATGCAACAGATTTCAATGGAGTAGTGGTTGTGCAGAATTATCTGAGTAGGACTGGACGTGGAGAGTGGTCCAGACAGGTTAAATGATATTTATTTGTAATTTTTCATCTTTTGCGAGTAATCTGTAATTTCTTTGAAATGTTCTTACACATAAGTTAGAAACTAACCTTACATTCCTTGCATCCTTAGCAAGTGATCTCTGTGCAAGCTTCTTCATTTGCACGTTTATTGTGTCATGCATGAATTTCCAACTTGCCAAATTATTTTAATTGTTATCTGTCAGGTGAACTTTATAATTTTGAGAATATTTTCGTTGTTGTTTTAGTAGTTGTTAGCATCAATCTGTTTCTCTCAAGTGTTTTAACTTAATTATCTTCAGTGCTGCCACTGAGGATCACTATGCCACTCTGCAATGACTTTTTCTTTCATTCTTGCTATTTCATTAACTTAACCAAATGACTGCATGCCTATCTAACAAACTAGAATTGATGATGCACAGTTTCGCGAAGCTGCAAAGGAGAAGGATGACGCTGCATTGCTTAAGATCATGTCAAACTATGGTGTGCACTTTGACAAGCCAACAATTTTATTTAGTTCTACTTGCATCTTTTTTTGACAACTGGGTTCTCGCTTCACAGGTGAGGAAGTGGTAACTGCTCTAGGAAGTGAAGTTGATAGGCTTGAAAAGGAGATTCAGGAGCTTGTTCCCGGTATTCGGCACGTTGATATTGAGGCACACAATCCAAGTGGCCCAAACCCATGACCACATTTTTTTCCATTCATGAGTGTTGTCTATTATTCCCTTCCTTTTCTTTTTCTTTTTTTTTTTATATCTGCGGGGGATGATTGTAACAAGAGAAGTTAGATGTTAGGCTTGCTGTGTATTACACTGAGCCAGCCTACTCTGGCAATGTTTATATCAATATTGCAAATCCTTTAAAATATAAAGGGCTCTTCTGAGATTGTCATATTATAGTAATTTACATGGTATTGCGAAGAATTCCAAAATAGAGGCATGGCGCATTTTCATCGAACTTTGAACATGTGCATTGAATGGGAAACAGCAACGTGCTAGAGAAACGATGAATTTGGTTTTCTTAGAATTAGAATCAGCTGCCCTTGTGCATGAAATGAAAATAAATGCAAGTTCCTTTTTCTGTCAAAATCAAGATTATTATCCTACGTTGGATGGACAAGCAGGGCAGGTAAATTTGGACTTCTCCCACTGAGCAAGTGGTTTCTGGATATTCCAGGTCTCCCTAGTGTCCGATAAGTTGGGAAAATCTACAGTCCAATGCACAAACCCCATCTTTTCTTTGCTTTTTGCAAGAAAAGATTCATGTTAAATAAGAAGGGTACAACACCTTTTAATGTTTCTTTAGAGTTTTTCTCAGCAATGGAAGGGGGACAGATGCCATTGATGCTCGTAAACCAGTATTTGCTCGAGTTTGCTGATGGAACATGTCCCCGTTGAAGTCATGAATGGCTGCTCTCTTTTCACAAGAGTTGAATCCAATCAATCTCTTCCCCTTATTGCTCGTTTAGCATTGTTGCAGCCACTTCTTGAATAACAGGAGAACTAACAACTGAGAACAAGAGGCTAAGTATGGCTAGTGAAATTTTCAAAAACAGTTTCTAAGAGACTAAAAACGAAGAGGCTACAAAACCATTTCTTGTAATTTTATTAGGTGTTGATGTTGTTTTATCATTTCAGGATCATGATGTCCCTTTGCAATCTTTTTTTTTTTTGTTCTTCCATTCTGATCTAACAAACTGGGATTCTTGATTCACGGTTCTATGGAGCTGCAAAGGAGAAGGTACAGCATTGCTCAAACCATGGCAAATAGGCCCCTTGACAAGCATTTCGATGACTTTTGAACTGCATAATAGCCTACTCGGAAAAGCAAATAATTCAGTTTCCAGTGACCTAGTGGAGAAGCAATCGGACTTTTTAAACAAAAGTCTCTCTTCTGTCGCTATCAACATAGATGGCTAGATGAGCATTCAAAGTCTGCTTAATTTTGCTACCTTATGCCATCAATGCTCTCGTATAAATGCGCTCGAGTTTGCAGAAGCCGCAAGTTCCTCTCTGAAGTGAATAGCTGTAACATCTCTTTTCATAAGAGTTCCAAATTCCTTCTGATCACCAAGAACTCTATGTTGAATACTTCTCATACTTAAATGGGGATTTTCCTCGTACTCTTTAAGATTATTCTGGTCATTCTTTGGCCTATTTGCTATTCTGCACTTCTCTTTCCTTGGCTTTTGGGCTCCTTTCTTTTCTGCTGAAGCTAGCTCTTGGATTGCCAAGAACGAGGCTGATCGACTAGATCTGCTTGACTTCAAGACCCATATAACCAATGACCCTCTTGGTGTTTTGAGCTCGTGGAATAGGTCCATGCATTTATGCCAATGGCATGGTGTTTTTTGCAGTCGCCGAAATCAAAGAGACACTGTGTTGGACTTACAGTCCAATAAATTAGCAAGGTCCATATCACCTCATATTGGAAATTTGAGCTTCTTGAGACTAATAGATCTATTTGAAAATAGCCTCAGCCAAGAGATCCCTCCTGAGTTAGGCCATTTGTCAAGGCTGAAATACCTGTATCTAAACAAAAATTTGCTTGGAGGGGAAATTCCTACCAACATTTCCTTCTGCTCCAATCTCATCGAAATTGATGTTGGTTGGAACGTGCTGGTAGGGAAAATTCCCGTTGAGTTTGGTAGCTTGTCAAAGCTTGAATTATTGTTCATTCATGCCAATAATCTAACAGGGGGCATCCCTCTCACATTTCTCTCCAGAAATTTTCTGCGACCCCAAATTATATTGGTGGCAGTATCCCCGATGCTCTTGGCAAACTGGAAAATCTCTCACATATTGCACTCGATGGTAATAGGTTGTCAGGTACAGTCCCTCCTTCGATCTTCAATCTCTCTTCTATCAGAAATTTACGCATGTCAGACAATCAACTTGAAGGCACTCCTCCCTTAAACTTAGGCATCACACTTCCTAATCTGCAAAGTCTTGCCCGTAGTTCTAACCAATTTACTGGCTTTATTCCTTTTACAATATCCAAAGCAACAAATCTGGAATACCTTGGACTCGGTCTAAACAACCTTACTTGATCGGTACCTACTTTGGAAAAGTTGAATAGGCTGAATTTCTTAAGCTTAACCTCCAATCATCTTGGAAGTGGGAGAACTGGTGATCTGAGCTTTTTGCAGTCTTTGCTGAACACTACTGACTTAGAGATCATGGCTCTAAATGATAACAATTTTGGCGGGATATTGTTAGAATTTATTGGGAACTTCACTTGGATTAGAATTTTTCTTCTAGATGGAAACAGAATATCTGGAAGCATCCTAAATGGGATAGAGAATCTTGTCAACCTGGAAAGAATGGAGCTGTGGGGAGCCAAATTATTGTTGTCAGGATACAGATTATCAGGAAACATTCCATTCTTTCGTGGCAATCTGACGAATTTAACTTCGCTGTATTTGGGATAAAATAATATCCAGGGTGGCGTCCCCTCAAGTTTAGGCTTATGCAGAAATTTGCTTGGATTGGATCTTTCTCAAAACAATCTGAGTGGCACTATACCCAAAGAACTTTTCAGTCTATCAACCTTATCCATTTTGCTGAATTTATCTCACAACAACTTGAATGGTTCCTTTCCAGAAGAAGTTAAAAATTTGGCAAATTAGGTGCATCTGATGTGTCTAATAACATGTTATCTGGTGAAATTCCTGGAAGTCTTGGCAGCTGCGTGACGTTGGGAATCCGATGCATGCGGGAAAACTTACTGTCGGAAATTGCCTTCGTCTTTGAGTTCTTTGAAAGGCATTCGGAAGTTAGATCTTTCTCTCAACAATTTATCAGGCCAAATCCCAAAATTTCTCGAGCGGCTTGACGTGCAGTACTTGAATCTGTCTTTCAATGATTTCGATGGTGAGATGCCACTACAAGGTGCCTTCAAGAATGCTAGTGCGGTTTCAGTGGAAGGGAACAGTAGGCTTTGTGGGGGCGTGCCTGAACAACAGTTGCCACCTTGCAAATTCAACAAGTCCAATGAAGGGAGATTGACGATGAAGCTGAAGATAATAATCTCTGTTGTCTGTGGGCTGCCGGGAGCAACTTTCCTGTTGTCTGTCCTGTATTTTTTCTGGTTAAGAATGAAAAACAAGACACCTCGCTTGAAGAATTCAGAAAATTTGCTTCCAAAAGTTTCTTACTGAAGTCTCCTCGCTGCTACCAGTGGGTTTTCTTCAGCCCATTTGATTGGAAACGGCAACTTTGGGTCTGTGTATAAAGGAATTGTTGATGAGGTAGGAACAACTGTTGCCATCAAGGTGCTCAACCTTCTCCGACTTGGAGCTTCCAAGAGTTTTGTAGCGGAGTGTCAGGCCTTGAGAAACATCAGGCATCGCAACCTCGTCAAGATACTGACAGCATGTTCTGGTGTTAATTACCATGGTAACGACTTCAAAGCTTTGATTTATGAGTTCATGGTCAATGGCAGCCTAGAGAAGTTGCTACATCCAACTCCCAGAACAGATGAGGAGAACGAGGCACCGAGAAGCTTAAATCTTCTTCAGAGACTAAACGTTGCAATCGATGTTGCTTGTGCACTGGAATATCTTCACAAGGATTGCCAACTAGCACTACCTCTTTCCCTTGCTGTAATGTACTTGAATCTTATCGTTTTTCCTGTTTCGTGTCTCTTTCCGTGTGCAAAATTTCCTGGCTGGAATCAGAAGAACATTTGCAATCATTCTTCTTCCTCCTCCTGAAACTTCCTGCCTTGGGCTTCCCTTCCTTCTTTTTCTTTAATATCGGGCCAGCCTTGACCAGGCCAGGCAAGCTAGCATCCCACCAAGGATTCTAGCCCAGATTCATATTGTATTGGATCGTGATGGCTTATATTCTCACAATCCATGGACATCAGCAAGATATGAATTGAGTGTTGGAGCATAAAGTATAAAGCTGAAGCCTAAAGACATAACCCATAACCGATGTAGGATAATTATAAAATCCAGCCCGGCTCTATGAATTGAGTGTGTTAAAATTGATTTGGATAAATTCAAAATCGTTGTAGGCAGCCTAGTTATGAATATTTTTAAAATTTAAAGAATATTTGTATTGAATCAATATTTTGAGAAAGAATTGTACTTTTATATATAAAATTATTGCATGTGCTAGCTACCTGCCTATATATCTCGCTTTCAATTTCTAACAATGGCCGCGTCCAAAGACTTTGTCACGATTATTTTGTGGCTTTGCATGCTCTTCTTGCTGGTGAGCACGTCTGGTGCAAGAGCGCTACTAATAGAGAAGACAGCAGCAGGAGCAGTGAAGTCTCATCACCCTTCTCCGTTCGTGGGTTATCCAGCTATGGTGGAAGGTGATGGTAGCATCTTTTGTGATCCAAAAAAGGATCCTCATTGTGAACCAAAGGAAGCCAATCCATGGCATAGAGGTTGCAATCCATTCGACGGATGTCGGGGTTGAGCCACTGTCACCGGACGACGAGCTCAGGGCAATTTGTTGGTTGAGGGATCAACTAATTAGCTAAATGTATATTTATTAAGAATAATATTTAAATGGATAGTGAGTACTTAGTAGAATAGAGGCACTCAGTTGTCATTAATTGCTGAACACTAGAGTACTGGTTTTATATTTTCAGTAATTATTATGCTAAAAAAATTATCAATTCTCTTTGTTGAAATTAATTAAGGATACATTTTTGTATATTTTATCTTCTTTTTTTTTTTAATCAGTGCGTCATGATGCCAAATTGATTAATAAAATATTCTAAATATTTTTCAATTCAAGCTCTTGTAGATTAATTAAGCCACATATATAGTGTCATCACAGGTTGAAAAAACAATCAACGTATTTAGTTGAATGCTCTAAAAACACTGTTTAATTTAGAGGGGTCCCACTTCATAATAAAAAACCCAATTTAGTCCCTAATTTATATATCCATTTTTAATTACATGCCTGACCTAAATATTTATCAATTATATCCTGAAAGTTTCCCACATCTCGACGGTTTTCTTCCCTTAATTTGTGTTCATATTTCCTATACAATATTGTTCTCTGTGTATTGAAACGGCGTATTTTTGAAGAAAACTGACATAAAGTTGCTGAGAAATTGAGATTGAGAATTGTGTAAAATGTCTGAGGGCTGGCACGAAATTATTAAATTTTATAGACCTGAGACCCGATTGAGAAGATATATCGGCTAGGGACTAAATTAAGATTTTCCCTTACAAGTGAAGCTAAGATGCAGCTTCCTTACGAGACGAGTCAAGGTCTGAAAAAGCGTTGCCCCGCTCACCTTCCTATGACTTCTTTTTGCAGATGGGAACTCACCCGGGCATCTTCGGCGGTCAATCCATTAATCCTCGGAACTACCAGGAAGTTGCCTGGCAACAGCTAGCTAGGTCTTGGAAAGAGACACGCAAAGATGAATCGAAACTTCATGGGAATCACTGATCTTGTATGCATATATAGACATGGGAAAACTTAAATAGGGGAAATTCAGGCTGGAAGGGACTGGAGGGAAGGCAGAGTCTGTTTGAAATCAAAATGGGAGCCATGCAAATATTTGATGTCCGAGACAAGTTGATAAAGAAACAAGGGGCAGGATCAGCATGCCCGTGTTGTGGAGGGCCAGTGATGGCTATGGACTATGATTCTCATCTATACTTTTGTTTCATCCCAATCTCCCACAGAAACAAGAGGAAATTCTCCTGCGTCGTTTGCTCCAGGCGATTGGTTCTTGTTCCTGTTCAGTGATCTTTCGTCCCCCCCAGCAATCGTAAACAAGCTACCATATCCAAATGTTATATGCAAGAGTGGCTCTTGTAGTTTAGCGGTGTGAAAACGATCATATGTTTGCCTCTCCCTGAATTGAAATAAATAATAATATGCATTTGTGATTTGCAGGGCTCATGTCCTGTGTAATGATCATGCATTTGCCTTTCTAAATTGTAGCAGTCCTCTTGTAGCATATTTACAAGACCTTTCTGATTCTTTTTTTTAAAAAAAAAAGAAAAGAAGTTTCGAGTTGCAAATCATCAGATCAACCACTCTTCAATTCCATGGATTCTCGGAGATTTCAAGAACTCCCTTGCTATCTCGAGTTCTCAGCTTTCCAGTTATCTCCTGTCGGGGATCAAGTTTTAATTCACAGCAAGCCAACGTCTCAAATAACCAAGACTATAATATAAATTCTCAAGATACAAAGAGCACTACCTATAATAGTATCACGCGGAGTCACAGACATCTCTCAAGATCTCTCAAGTATGTATATATATATTCACACGCAATTCGTGCACAGTCAATGGTGCATTGCGTGGAAATAACTCTTCTTCCAAAAAAGAAAAAAAGAAATCATTTTTATCGCATAGAATATGCGCAGAGAAGAGAAATGTCGAGTGATAAGAAGAATATGTTAAGATACTTATCCACATCATTTTATACAATTTAACTATTATATTTAATAATAATGTTTCAAAATTACGATTTATTAAATCATGATCTTAATATATATGTAGGACCCAATTATAAATATCGATGTTCAAATTAAAAGCTCATATATGTTTTTTTAATATTTATCGTTATTTGAAAAGTCCATGTGTTTGCATAACTCTTATCCCATATCTCGACCCCGTGTATGTATGTATGTATGTATGTATATAATTACAAAAAATGATAGAGAATGAGAAAATCTTCCTTGCAAGCTTTATTTAAGAAAAAATAATATTAAAAGGGCCAAAGCCCGATAGCAAATGTCAAAGATTGAAAGAGGCAAAAGCCCTCATAATCCATCTGGGCCTTCTCAGACTCCCATATAACCCCACTAAATTATTTTCCCGTATATTAACGACCAAGATCACTTCTCGCTTTAAAATCCCTTCACAACCGTCAGATCCAAAAATCAAAGTAACCTCAAAACCCTAAAATTGTATACCTACCACTCTCAGCCTCCTGCTATATATTTTCTCCTTAAAAACCCTAGCCCCTTCTCTCGGATCCTCCACAGCACGAGCAGAGCGGAGACGACGAGACACATCCTTAACTCGGTGAGTCATCTCGGATCTTACATTCGATTCTCCACTTATCGTATAACTTTCATTTCTCTATCTCGCGATCCATTCTTATTTCTGCAGGCTGATTTTTGGTGATGTATTTTCGCAAAAATGGATTAAATAGGGATTAGTTGTGTGTGTGTGTGTGTGTGTGTTTTAATATATTTAGGGTTAATTTTTGTGTGTTATTAGTGAATAATGAAGGGGGGCAGAGTAATTATTATTGTGTTTTTAGCTGATTTTTTTATTTTGTTGAAAATTTAGATTCCTTTTGGTTCTGCTTGGGATTACGTTTGAAATGGAAAATTTAGTTATTGATACTTGATAATTTTGAGGGTCAGTGTTAATTGGGAGGTTGTTAAATCTGCTTAGAGATGGGCGAAGAGGCAACTAAGGTAGCGGTTCCAGAGTCTGTCTTGAAGAAGCAGAAGAGAGAGGAGGAGTGGGCATTGGCTAAGAAGCAGGAGCTTGCTGCTACTAAGAAAAAGAATGCTGAGAACAGAAAGCTCATTTTCAACCGAGCTAAGCTATACGCAAAGGAGTACCAGGAGCAGGTATGCTTTGTTATCCTATTTTGAATTACATCTCTCACTTTTTTTTCTTTTTTTTTTCAATTCAAGGCTAGGTTCTTGAATGCAATGTTTTTTGGGGAGTTTTTAGGAAAAGCAACTTGTACAATGGAAGCGTGAGGCAAGGTTGAAGGGTGGATTTTATGTTGACCCTGAGGCAAAGCTCTTGTTTATTATTCGCATCAGGGGGTATGTTGCTCTTTTTTGTTAGTTTTTATTGTGTTTGTTAAGTTTGACTGCTTATGTGATGTTTTTAATAAATACATAAGATTTTTGCTTTCAGTATCAATGCCATGCACCCCAAGACCAGGAGTATCTTGCAGCTTTTGCGTTTGAGACAGGTACCCTTTTAACCTTTAACTGATTGCAACTAGCTAGCTATGATCATGTTATGCTGTATCAGCTAGCCATAATTTGGTGAACACATTACATTTCTCATGTAGCTAGAGTGACAATTTAATCAGTTTCAAGGTTTTTTTTATGAGTAGAATATAGCTTTTTTGATCATTATGAGTTACGAGGCACTATCCATTTAGAGACCCATATGAACTCATTATGCTGCTTGTTTAAATTTAAACTCATGCTATCTTTTTTTGTCAGATCTTCAATGGTGTCTTCCTCAAAGTAAACAAGGCAACCGTGAATATGCTTCACAGGGTTGAACCTTATGTGACCTTTGGGTATGCATCTTTGCTCTGCAATTTTGATTTTACAAATGGATCTTTGCTTTCCACGTCCCCATGTCTTTTTCTTTGGATTTTAGGTATCCCAACTTGAAGAGCGTGAGGGAATTGATCTACAAGAGAGGCTTTGGGAAGTTGAACCAGCAGAGAATTCCTTTGACTGACAACTCGATCATTGAGCAGGTTTGTATCTTTTTGCGTGCACGGTGCCTGCATGAGGATGGGTAGCATTTGCATGTATCTTTTTGCTAACATGCCATGATGTCATCACAGGGTCTAGGCAAGCACGGCATTATCTGCGTGGAAGATCTCATTCATGAGATAATGACTGTTGGACCTCATTTTAAGGAGGCAAATAACTTCTTGTGGCCATTCCAGCTCAAGGCTCCATTGGGTGGTCTGAAAAAGAAGAGGAATCACTATGTTGAAGGAGGAGATGCTGGAAACCGTGAGAACTACATTAATGAGCTTATCAGGAGAATGAATTAGGCCTTGGCAGGTTTTTGTTATTTAGTTGTTTGACGTGCCAGAGGGAATCTGAGATTTAAATTTTCATTTTGCTATGGAAACAATTAAGTGTCGATTTGTCATGATGTTTGATTATTCTTCTATTTTGTCTTGGGAATTTTACTCAACTTCGAAAATTGTTAGCAAGGTTTCTCATTGTGTCTCAAGATGCTGGGGTATTTTTTCCTCTAATCTCCATATTTATCATATTTGCTTGGGAACTGTAGGAACCATAATTTTTTTCAATGTTCTCTGGATCAAAATGCCATGAGCTTTGAATTTTCTGCCGTCTCAAGATAGGAAACTCATATCGTGAGTGTTTTCTTCTCTCTTCTTCCTCCCCCTCGCTCAGAAGTTTACTGCAATCCATTGTCGAGGCGGCACAAGGAAGGATGTTTATGTTCTTGTACCTTGGATTGATGAAAAATAGCCGATTACAAAAATCGTACATTGAGTTCAGTAAGGGGCTAAGGGCCCCTAAATCTACAAGGCAGGTTCAAAGTATTTTCAGCTCGTATAAACAAAAACGATCAACAAATGCTAAAACAATGTGCAGGGGAAGGGCCTTCAACTTAAACGTAACCGTTCCCCAACGAAATTCTCTGGAAATGTAATCACCCGGCTCTTGTTCAGTTTCATAGGAATTGAAACTGTCTTGAGCTCTTGTTTAGTTTCATAGGAATTGAAAATGTCTCGGGGATTAAGAGGGTTTAGTAACGCCTTCTTTTAAATTTTAAATTTTATTTTTGTTAATAGGCTAATTTAAATATAATTTTAAAAAAATAAAAAAATATTATTTTTTATTGCATTAGAATAAAAAGATATTAATTTGATATTTTTTTCATTAAAAAAACAAAACAATATGAAGAGTGATGCTAAAACAAGTCCTCACTAAATCAAATCAGACACGCTCACAGTTTTTAAAAGCTCATTGAACACAAGTCAGGCGCGCCTTCCCAGTTTCTTTCTTTCTTTCCCTCTGTCGATCAAATTCAGGTAAGAAGAAGAAAGGATAATGAGTAGCAGCTGTTCATCGAATGGATTATAGCCGTTGTCGCCATCGACAAGGAAGCTGGATGACTTATAGTTGATGCTGCAATACCTTCCCATTTTGTATGTTTTTTTAGCCTTCCTTTTTCAGTGTTGTTTTTTTGTCTCTCGTAGCAAACAGCACCCGTGCTAAAAAGTCTTAAAATCACCAATTCTATTCTTCTTTTTTGTTCTAGTGTGATGCTTGCTTTCTTTAACATTTTCGTCTCTCGTAGCACCTCTCCTGCGATTTATATGTGGGTGTGATGCTTGCTTTCTTTAACATGTTCTGGAAACCTTCGAAGGCAGGAATAAATTAATGTTGTGTCTGTGCAACTTGCATGCTCTGTATAGAGATAGATTTCATGCCAGCAATCGTTCTAGTTCCTAGGGAAAGGTCTCCCCATATTATAGCCAAAGAAAAAGCTAAGGAGCTTGAATGTCTTGCATGGTAAGTGATTTTATGCTTTATGTGTCTGTGGCAATAAAAACTCTCTCGAGACTAAAGCTGATTCTTTTCCTTTCTGTGCCTTTTGTGCTGCATCATAGTCTTGTACGCAAAAACTTTTATCTTCTCTACTTTCCAATTTGTTTATTGCTTCCTTGTCAATTGACTTCACTTTTACCTTTCTGTGTTATAGGCTGAAGTAGGCATTTCTATGGGCATTCAAGGGAATGGAGTTGCAGAACAGAGCTCGGATAATGCTTCGGTTGTAGAGGTTAGGGAGTCATTCCTCGTGCTTATGGGCCAAGTAGTTGTCTCTTTGGTGACCATTTCCACTAGCAATGGCAGCCATCATCCATCACCCATTGGCAAAATCCTGTGGGACTTTGCTGCAGGGAATTGTATCATCGGCTATATTTCTTTGTTTACACATGTCTTGATCTGTGGACGTCAAAGAGGGCTTGCCACCCGAATTGTGACTGCGATTTGATATGCTGGCATATCTTTTGGGTTCATAGCTTGCGTGGTCATGTGGCTTGCCTGCAATAGCATCAAACTGCTCCACATGTTAATCAGGATTCTGTCTACAGGTTTGGTCTGTACATGCACGTCGGGAGCCTCTGGCTGTGTGCTTTACGAGTACTAATAATGGATG
>Ga0325411_1000465_pt1 | contig 42544 bp, 21 predicted proteins | sample PopdelMetagenome_13_FD_206181 | JGI IMG/M metagenome (GOLD analysis project Ga0325411, IMG submission 206181) | Populus deltoides microbial communities from Bellville, Georgia, United States - Xylem-PdIQD-R4 | ecosystem: Host-associated > Plants > Phyllosphere > Stem > Wood/Secondary xylem...
TAAAACAAGAAATTGGATTGATAAATTATTCAAAGCGCTCATTGATCTGAAGTATTTTATCAAATACAAACGAATTAATTTTTTTGTTAGAGTGTTTCGAAAGTTATTTGAAGTTAATTTTTAAATTTTTTTTTCACAGTGTAAAATTTTAGACAATATATATACTTATAACTTGAGGATCATCCCATATAGTATGTATCCAGATGATTGTGTAGTGCTAATAATGATAATATATCTTATTTTCTTTTCTTTACCAGACTTTTTATATTTATTTTTATGAAATTGCGATTACTAATAATTACTACTCGATGTTTCTTCAAAAATCAAATAATAAAACCTGCATGTTTTCAGTTTTGCAACTGAAAAGGCATAATTATTGTTATTGTTACTTATTTTGAGAACTTATATAAATATATATAAAAATACAAAATAAAAAAATAAAAAATAAAAAAAAATATACATCAGTTGGAAGAATATAAAGAATGTCCAGAAAGTTAACAAAGACAGGTTGAAGATTATGCAAAGCTGAAAAGATAACAGTTCAATTTTATAAGAAGAGTTTAATGAAGATGATGCTGTCCTTTATTAATGTGACAAATAGATTATGGTGGTTAGTAGATTTTTTTTCATTTATTTAATTTTTAGTTTTTAAAATAATTAGAGTGTGTTTTGCAGTTAAAAATAGTTTATTAAGATTCTTTAAATATTTGTAAGGTTTTTTGAAGTAAACAAGTTGAAAATAAATTTTTTGGTTTTAAAATCTCAATTTTCTTTTAATTAGTGGTGACTAAAAATAAATTTATTTAGTTGAGAATTTTTTAAAATAAACGACGTCATATCCATTAAAAATAAAATAGAGCAACTTCAAAAAACAAAATAAATCAAGTGTGTGACTCTCTTTCCAGACCCAAGCACATCTCAGCTTTTTCATTACTGGCTAGGTATGCGAGACTTGCATTAAATGCCAGGTAGTGTGTGGCCTCTTTTTTTTTTTTTTTTAACATTTTATAATTTTTTTATTTGGATTTTAATTAATACCCTATATTTTATTTTTAAAATTTTTTAATTTTATAAAACTTAAAAGAGATTATTGTAATTTCTCTTTAAATTTCTTCCTATTATATTTTATATCGATAAATTGTGTTTACATGATGTATTTATATAAAAAAAATACAAGGTGCTCTTAGGAACTAAAATCAATTTCTAAGATAAAATAATGGAAAAATTTTAAATAAAAAATAAATTATATAAAATATTTGCATGTGTATCTATGTTGGCTTTACTAGGAATATCAACTTTCTACTTTAATATTTAATTAATATTAACAAATTATTTTTAATTTATTTTATTAAGCATAAATTTTTTTTAATTTTTTAATTAAAATAATTATAATATCAGTAAATATATTTATAGTATTGATGCTGTTTTCCTTTTATAAAAATTAACTTAGAATTACACTAGTATTATGACGCCAGTTAAAAGATTAAATGTGTGTTTGGTATTGTAGTTGAGGGTATTTTTTAAAAATATTTTTTATTTGAAAATATATTATAATAAAATTTTTAGATTTGTTTTTATTTTAAACATTAACACATCAAAATCATTAAAAAACTACTAAAAAAATAAATTTAATATTTTTCAAGATAAATATACTTTTAAAAATACTAAAATACAAAGGCTACATACTCTAAAATAAGCCGCTCTATTTGTTGTTGTTGTTGGAAAATGTTTTTGTAAAATAATAAATTTTATTTTTTAAATTATTTTGATATGTTGATATTAAAAATAAATTTTTTTAAAAAATATTATTTTAAAATAAAAAATAAATAATAATTTCATATTGTTAAGATAAATATAGCACGTAATATAACTTGGATAGATGAGACGTTCCATCAAAACAAGGTGTTAGAAGCCGGTAGGCCCCAACCAACATTTGTTTTATTATCTGGACTTTACAAGTTGCGGTTCCTTTCCTTCACGTAATGGACCTTTGATACCGACAAGCATGAAAAATACATCTCCCTGTGAGGCAAGATCTGGTAAGAGAATTCCAGATGAACATGAAGTATTAAAGAAGACAAAAATGGATGCCAACACATCACATACATAAATAACATTCGGAGTCCAAAAGTACTTTAAAACGAAGAAATGTCTCCAGTAATAGGGAGTTACTTATCCAATAAATTACCGTGTAAAATATAGATGATTTGTGATCTCTCAATTTATTCCCTCAATAATTAGTAGTACTATATGAATCATGCATGTCAACATTATTGGGTAGAATGGAAATCTGGGAGCTGCATATGATTGGTGTAAACAACTGGATGGATAATGGTAGGTTTATAACATTACTTCGTGGAGTAGTCTAATTTGTTTTTCTAGAGGGAATATGAGTAAAGGTTTTGGGTTAGTTTTTTTTATGTGGGTGAATTTAATTCAAAGAGTAGATCTATTAGGATTAATTTTTCAGAACTATTTAAACATATGTAAGCCTAAATTTATGCGGCCATTGATGAATAATACTTTTGAACTTTTTAATTTTAATGTGTGTGAGAGCTTCTTGCATTATTTGATTTTTGAATTAACTGAATTTGACTTATCAAAGATTAAGTGGCTCTGTGGCATCATTCAACTTCATCCTCATAATGTTGGTGCTTTGAGACAAGTTTTTATTATGTCACACTCTTATCAGATCTCTTTCAGCTTTCTAGGATCAGATCTCAATCTTAATTGTAGATTGCGTGACCACAAGCTCACGAGGTTCACATCAGTTGGTATCAGAGCTAGGCGTTAAGAATAAGTTATATCTTTCTGAAATTTTTATTTTCTTAATGTTTGTTAAGTTTTTGGTGTTGGTGTCAATCTTTTTCTTTGTGTCTGTGGCATAATAGTAAAAAAAATTAATATTTTGTTTTGTTGCTTTGTCTAACATATAAAAAATAGATGTTATTCAAAACTTATTGCAATTCTGCCTAAAAAACACAACTCATCGAGAACCCTGAGCAAACCATCTTAGAATTAATTTAAATTTCATATATTTACTATTGGAGGTGAAATCGCACTATATATTAAATTTGGGCTTATTTTGATATCATTTTCTTTAGGTTTCAATTCGGGGTTTAATTCTGCTACAAATTGATAATACACGAGTTTTGATACCTAGACATAAGAAAATAACCTATAAACTGAGATTGGTAGTTTTTTGGGTATTAAGATACTACATGTTTAATTTGAGGTTATTTCGATATTGTTAGATTTTAGTTTCAATTTTGGTGTTTTGGTTAATAATTTTTTAGGTATTAGAATACTACATGTTAAATTTGCATCAAGTTTCAAAACGTGTTTGTCTACTATTTGTTTTAACTAAATTAGTATGTTTCTACTACATTGGAGTTATTTGGAAGACAAATAAGTATCTTTGTTAATTTTCGTTTCTGTTTTATTTCACGTCTTCATTTTATTTATACTTCGTATGAATTTGCATTGCTACTCGCAAAATTATAATTGTAGTTTTGTTTTACTTGTTTTCAATATATTTATTGATTCTTGAGTCTATATTCATAATTTGATTGTATTGCACAAGTCTATGACTTTGATTGGTTGGATTTTTAGTTTTGAAAGAACTGAAAGAAAGCAAGTTTTGAGGTAAAAGACACAATGAGTTTATTGGAGTGAAAAACGTAATTTTAAGTGAAACATGAGCGATATAAGGAATTTTTTTATACCACTAACCAATTTTTGCTGATATAATCATGTCGGATTAGAATAACACAGCACCCCCTTTCGAGGGTGATGTAAAGTTCTAAATTCAAGCCTTGACAAAGATGATGGAGATGGTGAATTTTATGATGGAGAACGTGTGAAACTTGAGAATATGGAGAAATATGGCAATAAAGCTAGCATAAGTACCCAAAAGATTAGGACTGATACGAAATCGAACAATGACAATAGAGCTGAAAGCCCAAGGTGGCCTGATTATGAGGATGAAAGTTTTAAGGATGAGACCATAGGCTACATAGGGGAGGTTTTCAACAGCCTAGAAACCAAATGGATTTTGGGAATAGAACTAGGGGCCAATTCGGTTAGAAGAGAAATTTCCATAACTTCAGAGGACATGATGATGTAGATGATAATTTGGATGCTCTCAAGCTGAAAACACCTACTTTTCAAGGTAAAAACAATCCTGAGACATATTTGGAATGGGAGAAAAAGTTGGGTTAGACTTTTGACTGTCAAAGCTATTCAGAGGCGAGAAAGGTAAAATTGGTAGTCATTAAATTTACAAAATATGCATTGATTTGGTGGGATAAGAATGTGATTGGTAGAAGGAGGAGTGGAGCAGGGCCAATAATGTCATGGGAGGTGATGGAAGTGTTGATGAGTAGGCGATTTGTGCATAACCATTATTATAAGGATTTGTATCTAAAATTACAAATTCTGCATTAGGGTTCTAAGTTAGTGGATGAGTGTTATAAGAAAATAGAGATCGCATGATTCGAGCCAATATAATTAAGGATAGGGAGGCCACGATGGATAGATTTATTAATGGACTGAATAGAGAGATTGAGAATGTGGTGGAATTAACACATTACGTGGAGTTCGAGGATATGGTCCATATAGCGACAAAAGTGGAGAGGCACATAAAGAGAACGGACAACGTATGTTTTCAGACCAATTCGGCTCCATCTTCATTAATATGAATGTTGAATCAAAAGATAGGGGGGTTGCCCAATCAAAGCCTTTTGTCCCTATTAAAACCAAACCACATAAAGCTAAGGTTGAAACCTCTATGGGTTTCAAAGGTAAATCTGACTCTCACCCAAAAGGTACTTGAGATGTTAGATGTTCCAATTGCCAGGGGCTTGGAAATTATACTTTAAAGTGTCCAAATAAAAGGATAATGATGATGAGAGACAATGGTGATGTTGAATCCGAGAGTGACAAATCACATTGTGAAGACATGCAATCATTGGAGGATTGTACTAAGGATGAATTGACTTTACCAATTAAGGAGTCCTTAGTTATAAGGCACACACTTCAGGTTTAGGTTAATGAAGATAATAGTGATCAGTAAAGGGAAAACATCTTCCATATGCGATGTTATGTAAAAAAAATGTGTAATTTGATTATTGATAGTGAAAGTTGTACCAATGTGGCTAGAACTACACTTGTTAGTAAACTAAATTTGTGTACTATTAAGCATATTAGACCATATAGATTGTAATGGTTGAATAAAAGTGGTGAAGTGAAAGTGACTAAATAGGTTGTGCTTCAGGTTTTTTATTGGGGAGTGTGTTGATAAGGTTTTGTATGATGTGGTACCGACGCAAATAAGTCATATCTTATTGGGTAGCCATGACAATATGATTGGAAGGTAAGTCATGATGGGGTTAAAAATAGATATACCAATGTAAAAGATGGTAAAACAAAATAAAACTAAAAAGTAAGCATGAGGCTATAGGGAAAGAAAATCAAAGTGAGGAAAAAAGGGAGAGAAGACCAACAAGTTTGGCCAAAACCTAAAACACTACTGTAACTCATTCAGCCACCTATCCAAACACAAACAAACATTCAACCAATAAGCCAATGATTTGGAGGTAAGATAAGAGGAGTGAATATTGATGAGAATTGTATGGAAAAACTAAAAAAACAACCTAATTTTTATGCTAAAGAGGATGAGATCAGATTTGTATTTTTCACTAACAAGCCAATGATTTTACTTGTGTATGAGGAGGCCTACTTTAATACTAACGATCTTGATCATGTTATGCCTAATGTTGCTATTTCTTTGTTGCAGGAGTTTGAAGACGTGATTCCTAAATATATCCCTAATGGATTACCACCCTTGAGGGGAATAAAACATTAGATTGATCTTGTACCTAAGACTGCGATTCCTAATCAACTAACCTATTGAAGCAATCCCGAGAAAATAAAAGGAGCTTCAAAGACAAGTTAGTGAGCTGATAGAGAAGGGGTACATTAGTGAGAGTATAAGTTCGTGTGATGTCTGACACGATCAAAGAGTTGATGTCTTATCCCAAGTGCAGGAGTGTCAAAGTAATAAATAGCCCGGCAAGACCGGGGTCGAACCACAGGGAGGTGAACTATATAAATTATAAATAATAATAATAATAATAATAATAATAATAATAATAATAATAATAATAATAATAAGAACAACAACAACAACAATGATGATGGTGATGGTGATGGTGATGGTGATGATGAGTTAAAGAGGACTCTAAGATAAATGTCAAGGTGATGGTGATAATGATGTAAGATAAATGTGAAGATTAAACAATGATAAAAACAAATGTCAAGGTTAGTGGATCGACTAATAGTATTAGAGATAAGTAAAGTATAAACTCTTTATAAATTATCACCATGATCATATTATTCATCTTATTTACGTAACACCATACTTATAAATTTTATCAGGTATTTATGATGCTAACTTATGTTGACAATAAATTAAATTTCTTTCATAACAACGATGTCGGTCGAAGACTATGAAGGATCAAGTATTTGATGTACCCAGTGTTATACAACACAAATCTAAATTAACTATTTAACAAGCAAGGTATTAAAAATTAATAAGATAGAAATGATAAGACATGTTAATAGAAAACTTTCTTGGATATAAACATTAAAGTCCATGTTGAGTTTATATTATACGTATCCTAACACTATTAGTGAAACCTTTTCACTTTGACATAATTAACTTAGCTAGACATTATGAAGAAGAAAAACATAAATAAACAATATAAGAACATAAATGTGATATAAGTTAACTAAGTATAGTAAAGGAAATGAAAAGCATGAACAAGAGATTAATGAAAGCAAAACTTAAGCATTACAAAAATATAAAGAGAGAGAGAGAGCAAGAACATGATCTTAATCTGAAGAACCAAGATTCCTAAATGAATGGCAAATGCCTCCTTTTATAGGCTAAAATTCAGAACCATTCATTTGGTAATTGATTATTGATGTAGTGGCCAACTATTGATTTAGTGGACTTAGTGGACAGCAATACTCAAGCATTTTGGCTGGATGAAATGACATTGCTGCAATCAGAATTTGGCAAAATGTTCCTTATAAAAGTTGTTGGCAATCATCTTATCTTTCCACCCATAAATTTTAAGAGCATTTGGATCACTAGAGCTTGAGATATGGCTAAAATACTGAGTAGTGCTGTTGGTGATTGTGGTGGATAGCCCTCAAGCTCTTGTCTGGATGAAATGTCATTGTTACCATTCAAATTTGAGCAGGTCTTCTACATAAAAGTTGTTGGAAAGTGTCTTTTCCTTCCACCCACCAAATATTACGTCATTTGGCCTTCTAGAACTCTAGATATGAGTACAATTCTGAGCAGTATTTGGGCTGGATTGCAGGACAGATTCTGACTTCTCTTTTGTGGCCAAACTTTGGATTTGAAAACGGCAGATTTGGGTCTTCCACTATTCATGAACATTTTATGCCTATTTCTTAAATTTCTATCCATATTAATCAAACTGAAATCCAAGATCTACAGCTCCAGATATGACCCAATAACTGAATAGTGTTCCAATTTGAATTGAATCGGTATCTCCTTTCTAAGCTTAGCCTTTTCTTTGTCCTTTCACTTTCAATAGTTAATCACATCAATCAATCATTTGAATTATGAGATATGCCTGTATTTAAAATGAGCATTTACCATAAATTAAAGCTATCTTATATTATCAGACTTGTTATTATAAAACATACTCTAGTTAAGGAGTTATTGATACTTCAAGTGCAAAATGATGATAGAAAACCTTGATAAAAATGCACTTTTAAGTACTAATCAATGTGCCAGTGTTATTTGTGCCTAAGAAGGACGGAACATGGAGGATGTGTGTTGATTGTCGAGCCATTAACAATATAACAGTAAAGTATAGACATGTCATTCTTAGGCTTGATGACATACTAGATGAGTTACATGGATAATGTATTTTCTCTAAATTTAATCTGAAAAGTAGGTACCATTAGATTAAGATGAAAAAAGGTGATGAGTGGAAAATTACATTTAAAACTAAGTATAGTTATTTATACCATTTGGACTTACAAAAGCACTTAGTATGTTTATGTGTTTAATGAATTATTTATTGCATGTGTTTATAGGTAAGTTTATGGTTGTGTATTTTGATGACATTTTAATCTATAGTAAGAACTTAAATGATCATCTTGATCATTTGTGTAATGTACTTAGTATATTGCGTAATGAGAAATTGTATGCTAATCTTAAGAAGTGTATTTTTTGCATGGAGAAATTGTGTTTCTTAGTTATGTTATAACTCCATAGGGTATTGAAATAGATGAGGAGAAAGTTAAGGTCATTCAAGATTGGCCTACAACAAAATCAGCAAGGGAGGTAAGGTGTTTTCATGGGTTAGCTAGTTTTTATAGGTGTTTTCTAAAAGATTTTAGTATATTAGTTGCACCCTTGAATGAAATTGTTAAAAACTTAGTTGGGTTTAAATAGAGAGAGGAACAAGAATCAACTTTTTTCTCATTTGAAAGGAAAAAAATGATTTGCACATGTTTTAGCTTTACCTGATTTTATGCAAGCATTTGAAATTGAATATGATGCATATGGAGTAGGACTATGAGTTGTGTTAATACAAGATTGATGACTCATTACCTTTTTAAGTCAATTTAAGCTTTAACTAGAAGAAGTTAAAATTTAGGGGTTGAAATTGACCAACTCAAGGACCAAATTGAAGAATCTGGAAATTGTTTGGTCAAGTGAGGATTAAAATCATAAATTCAGAACCAAGAACCAAAATGAAAAAGGCAACAAACTTAGGGGCTAACAATTGTGTTTTGTCGGGGGTGAAATTGCAAGAAATTAAAAGTTTAAAGGCAATTAGGGGTGCAATTAAAAGAAATTAGAAGAACAGAGACTTAATTTAAATTTTCACATCTTAAATTAAAAATCTTAATCTCACCCACACGATGTGTTATTCAAACATAAAGAAGAGAAGGTGAGTGACACGATGCTTGGTCGACTTGGCCTTTGTTTTCGACTTTTTTGGCTTATCGGGTTGGAAACTTCAAACAAATAAATAAAGAGCTACAAACCTTCAAATTGAGCAAGATTGGATTCAAATGAAAGGTGTGCATCTCTCTACTAACTTTAGGTCGTCTCAGATGACAATGATTTTTAAAGTTCTTCAATGAAGCCTTGAAAGTAGGCAACTCAGTCGGCTCTAACGGTTTTAGCTAGTCGAGTTGATAACTTCAAACAAATGAATGTGGAGCTACAAACCTCTAAATTGAGCGAGGTTGCATTAAAATAAAATGTGTGCATCCCTCTATCAATTTCAAGTGGTCATAGGCAATGATGACATCAAAATTAGTTTGATGAAGCCTTGAAAGTAGGCAACCCCAGTCAGCTCTAACAATTTTAGCTTGTCTAGATGGCAACTTCAAACAAATAAATGTAGAGTTACAAACCTTCAAATTGAGTAAGGTTGGATTTAAATGAAAAGTGTACATCACCTCTACCAACGTCAGGTGGTAACAGGCGACGATGATATCATAATTACTCCAACGAAGCCTCAAAAGTAGGCAAGCCAGTCATCTCTGACAATTTCAGTTGGTCAAGTTAACAATAAATGAATGAATGTGTAGCTACAGACCCCAAAATTAAGCAAGGTTGGATTTAAATGGAAGGTGTGAATCTCGTCTACTAATGTTAGGTGGTCACAAGTGCCAATAACATCAGAATTACTCCGAAAAAACCTTGAAAGTAGGTAACTCGGTCAACTTAGACAATTTTAGCTAATTGAGTTGGCAATTTCAAATGAATGAATGGGGAGCTACAAATAATTAGTACTTAAAAGTGAATTTTTATCAAGGTTTTAAATCATCATATTGCACTTAAAGTATCATTAAAATCCCTAACTTGAGCATGTTTTATAATAACAAGTCTGATAACATAAGATATCTTTAATTTATGGTAAATGATCACTTTAAATGCAGACATATCTCACAATTTAAAGGATTGATTGATGTGTTTAGTTATTTAAATTGAGAAGACAAAGAGAGGGCTAAGTTTAAAGAAGAGATGCTGGTTCAATTCAAACTGGAACATCATTTGGTTATTAGATCATAACTGGAGTTGTAGAACATGGATTTAGGTCTGGTTTATATGGATGAAAAGCTAAGACATAGGCCTAAAACTTTCATGAAGAGTCCAAGATTCAAAAGGGTCATTTTCAAGTTCAAATTGTAGCAACAAAAGAGAAGTCGGAATATGTCTTGTAGCCAAGACACTATTCACTATTCAGCTCATATCTCAAGTTATAGACATTCAAATGAGCTCATTCTTGTTTTGTTGGAAAGTTGAGACAAATGCCCCAAACTTTTATAAAGACTATCTGTTCAAATTATAACGTTAGCAATGATGTTTTGTTTAGACAAGAAGATAATGGTTGTCACCAAGTCAAGAGGTGCCCATCCACTCAATAATTAGTCATTAAATCAATAGTTCTGAATTTTGGCCTATAAAAGGAGGCATTTGCCATACATTTAGATATCTTGGTGTTTAGATCAAGATCACTCTCTTTCTTTGTAATTTGTAATATTCAAGTTTTATTTTATGTTATATTAATCTCTTGTTTATGCTTTTCATTTCTTTTACTATACTTAGTAAACTTATATCATGTTTATGTTCTTATATTGTTTATTTATGTTTTTCTTCTTCATGATGTTTAGCTAAGTTAATTTTATTAAGGTGAAAAGGGTACACCAATTGTGTAAGAATAAGTATAATATAAACTCAACATGGACTTTAATGTTTGATACTAACATGTTTTGTATTTGTTATCTTACTCACTATTAATACATTGCTTGTTAAATGGTTAATCTAAATTTGAGTTGTACAACCCTTAGTACAACAAATACTTGGCACTTTCATAACCTACTGCATGGTATAACTGACACTTGTGCTATGAAAGGAACTTGATTTATTGTTAACATAAGTTATCACCATGAATACCTGACCAGATTTACAAGTATTGGCATTACTCAAATAAGATAATTAATGTAATCATGTTAATAATTTATAATCTGATTGGAACCTCCTTTGTGTGTGGTTTCCATTTGAGTAATAAAAGGAGTTTATACTATACTTATTTGAAATACCATTAGTGGATCCTCTAACCTTGACAATTGTTTTATCCTTGTTTAGTCCTTACATCAATATCACATCTCAAAAGTTTTCTTCAACTCCTTTTCATTTATTGTTTATAATTTTATATAAGGGGAAGAATGATTATTGTGTAAGAATAGTAAGGAACATTGCTATATGAACATGTTGATTGAATACAAAGCTAACTTGTTGGTTGTGTGGATATAAATGGGGTGGAACCATGAAGAAATTAAAATGAAAGAAATTTGGAAAATAAAACATATTTAAAGCTAGCCATAAGTATTTTTGTCAAATTGATTATTTATGAAGATTGTCATGGATTCCAACTAGTAGGGTGAAATTGTTGCTGTGATAATGATCTAAGAATATTAATTATTAAGGTTTGCCGTATATGTTCAATCGCTCGAGGAGAAAACAAAAGAAAATGAATAATTCATCATTTTGTTGTATTAAAAATAATAATAGGAGAAATCCCAAAAGGAATGAGTTTCCTTATTTTTGGTCTAATCTTGCTATATTATAGAGGTAGGGAAATTGTTTGAATGTTTTGCTTTAGAATTGGTTTGAATTTGTGATTTAATGATGCCAAATGACCTTGGATGATGTTGTTTTTGCATGAAAATAAGTTGGAAGTTGAAAAGGATTTCCAAGGAATGGAAATCCTCGTCCAAAATTTTAGCTATAAAGAAGAAGCTATTGTGATTGTTGATTTTGAGCCTTAAAACAAAATAATTTGGAGTTTGTTTCTTCATAAAAGTTGTATTTCCATGTTTTAGCCTTTCATAGAGATAAATCACGCTCAAAACTGAGTTTTACAACTTTAGTTATGATTAAGACACTAAATAGTGTTCTGGGTTGGTTAAGCTAAATGGATCGGAATTAGACAATTTTTAATCTTTGCTTGGAATTGATGTTGAGTAATGGTTTTGATAACAAAATTATAAGAATGAATATAAACATGAAAATGAGTAAGAGTACGAGATCTTAAAGAAAATTCCTTGTGATTGGTTTGAGAATACTAGTTGAATGAGAATTAAATGAAGATGTGATATTGGTTGTATTATTGATAAAAATTGAATCCCTGGTGGTACAGGGGAAGCTATGGGGACTGAACAATTGCATGGAGTGGCAGCACGTGCACCTATTCTAGGTAGGTGATTCATCACCTTATTTTGTAATTATTAGTTTTTCTTAAATGTCTGTGTTGTGTGTTTAATTGATGTTAAAGAATAAAACAAATGAATAATTTGAGTGATTATTACATATGAGAATTATTGGTAATTTAAGAGAAATTACCGAAATTATTTGGCTAACAAAAGAGGTTAGCTGGATGCTGGGTAATTTGTATGAAATTACCAGATTGATTGTGGCAACCAAGATGGGTTAGCCAGATCTCTTGGGTAATTAAGAGAATTACCGGGTTTATTGGTTAACAAGGAAGTTAACTGGATATGGGGTAATTCGTATAGAATTACTGGATTGATTGTGGCAACCAAAATGGGTTAGACAGATTTCTTAGGTAATTAAGAGAATTTTCGGGTTTATTGGTTAATAAGGAAGTTAACTGGATATGGGGTAATTCGTATGGAATTACCGGATTTAGCCGAATGTTGTGTAATTCGTATGGAATTACCGAATTAATTGGCTAACAAAAGAGGTTAACTGGATACTAGGTAATTCGTATGAAATTACCAGATTGACTTTGGCAACCAAGATGGGTTAGCCAGATTTCTTGGGTAATTAAGAGAATTACCGAGTTTGTTGGTTAACAAGGAAATTAACTGGATATGGGGTAATTTATATGGAATTACAGGATTGATTGACTAACAAAAGAAGTTAGCTGGAGGTTGGGTAATTCGTATGAAATTACCAGATATACTGGTAACCGAGGAAGGTTAACCAAATATGTGGGTAATTATATGAAATTACCAGAATTATTGGCAATCGAGATGAGTTAGCTGGATAGTTAAGTTTTGAAAAGATAATGTGAATTAATTGATTGAAGTTAAAAGTAGTAAATTCTAAATGTTATGAGTAAAATAAGTAATATATGACTAAGATATTGAGTAAATTAATTAATCTAGTTATTGGGTAGACAAAACGATTTGGAGATTGGAGGGAAACTGATAGATAATTGGTTACCATAGTGTTGGTGGCTAAGGATACATTACAATGATACTTAACACCATAATGATGGTGGCTAAGGGCATAAATTGATACTTGGCACTGTAATGAGGGTGACCAAGGTTATGTGAAGGTTGCTTAGTAACCGTAGTGTCGATAACTAAAATTATGTGCAAATGATACTTGACAACCGTGGTTACAATGCATATGATGTTAATAAGAAAAATGAAAGGGGTTCGGTACGAATGGAAAAATCAAATGGCATTGATTAGCTATCCAGGTTTGGATTGCTAATGGTATCGATGAAGTTTCATTGATGCATGTATTTCTTAAATTGATTAGTCTAGCCCAATATTAGAAGACTAATGATACTAATGAGATTTATTAGTTTCGGCGATTACCTTCTAGCAACAGATTCAGAAAAGGGAAAATATTGATTGATTATTTCAAAAGAATGAGATAAGCTAATGATACTAAGAGAGGAATATCTTGGTATCAAGTGAGAATTGATTTATAAGGAGATGGTGTTCGTAAATCGTTGAGTTGTGTTGAGATTTTCAAGATGGAATTATTCTTGGCAAATGAGATAGAATATTAGATGGATATTAGTAATAGATGGAAAATATATGTTGTAAAAGAGGTTTATACCTAATTTTATATATCAAAAGAAATTCCGTAAAGATTATTGTCTACCATTGTTATTGCTTGTTACTATATTTTCTATTTATGTGTACATGTTAATTTATATTTTCTGGTCCATTAGGGTCGCGTCAAGGGTAATACTAGTTTAGTTATCTTTTGCTTTTGACCATGTAAATTATTTGTAAATTAAAAGACTTATCGCCTAAAACTTGAGATTCAATATTAATCCATAAATTTGAATGTATGTCTTTAATCTAATGGTCGAAACTCAGAGTACCTATTTTACCATGCATGTTCATAGTTGAAATTGAATCTTTTTGAACTACATTATATGATGTTATTGAATAAGATGTGTTGTGTTGATAATAATGAGTTGGGTTGAGACCCAGGATGATTGGGTCGTGATTTTGAGTTACGAGAAGTGAGATATTAGAAGTGTAAATAGGGTATATATCGATAACTTGGGACCTACCAGTATAGAAGAGACTCAGCTGAAATTTTGGTGGAACTTGTATATCAAAAAAAAATTACCTAAAAATTTCCAATATATTGCAAAAAGGAATGTAGAAAAATCGGGGTTGTTACAATCCTAATGCCCATATTGCAAGTTTCTTGGAAATCCGCGACACATTTAAGCATAATGGCGTTACTGATGATGCCATTCATCTCATTGAGCGAATAACTGGTTAAATTCCATGCCTGCCAGCAGACTCAGTCATCAGTTGGGAAGATTTAGCTAAGAAATTCCTTGCTAAATTTTTCCTACCAACCTAGACAACAAAGATGCGTGTTGAAATCTCTAATTTCGCCCAATTTGAAAGTGAACCATTGTATGAGGCATGAGAGAGTTATAGGGATTTGCTTAGGCGATGCCCTCACCATGGATTGCTAAAGTGGATGCAGGTGCAAAATTTTTACAATGGATTGAATACCTCCACAAGAACACTAATTGATGCAGCTTTATGATGAGCTTTTATAAGTCACAGGATAATGCTTAAAACTTATTGGAAGAAATGGCCATGAACAATTACTAGTGGCCAAATGAAAGAAGCATACAGAAGAAAACTGTTAGGGTGCATGAAATTGATGCACATACCCAACAACTGAAAACCACTCAACTGACAGCAAATGCCATCCTACAACGTGTGATTTTTGCCATATAAATCACACAAGTGAAGAGTGTCAAGTTGGGAACCTTTCTCTCAAGCATAATATGCTCATTTTGTGTCAAATTACAGCCGGCAGAACAACCCCTACACTGCAACATATAATCCCGGCTGGAGAAATCATCCTAATTTCTCATGGAACAATCAAATTGTCATGAAGAATCCAGCCATTCCATCTTCAAGTGAGCACATGAAAGAGAAATCAAAACTTGAAGAAGCTATGACACAATTAGCAAACAACACTAGCAGATTCATGACTGAAACAAATACCAATCTACAGAACCAAGCAGCTTTAATTTGAAATTTGGAGGTTCAAGTTGGTCAGCTAGCCAACATGCTAATGAGTAGATAACAAGGAAATCTACTAAGCACAACTGAAATTAATCCTAAGGAGTAATGCAAAGCCATAACCTTAAAAAGTGGAAAAGAAGTGGAGCAGACTGCTGGAAACAAGAGTGTAAGCAAAGAAGAGGAGGAGCAAGTGGCCAAACCACTTCATAACATGAAAAAATCTGACCCTTTGCCAAAACCAACGCAAGAAATAATGCAGAGAATTCTATTTCCACAGCGACTCAAGAAGAATAAACTTGATAAGCAATTTTCTAAATTTCTTGATGTTTTTAAAAAACTACAGATTAACATTCCTTTTGCAGATGCTCTTGAACAAATGCCAAGCTATGTGAAATTTTTAAAAGACATCCTATTAAACAAAAGAAAGTTAAAGGAATATGAGATCGTTGCTCTTACTGAGGAATGAAGTGCCATTTAGCAGAAGAAATTGCCTCCTAAACTTGAGGATCCAGGGAATTTTACTATACCATGTTCCATTGGAAACTCTATATTTGAAAAAGCTCTATGTGATTTAGGTGCAAGTATTAATCTCATACCTTTATCTATTTTTAAGAAGCTTGGTTTAGGTGAAGCAAGGCTAACCACAGTAACACTGCAACTAGTTGACCGGTCACTAAAGCATCCAAGAGGAATAATTGAAGATGTACTGGTGAAAGTGGGCAACTTCATCTTTCTAGCAGACTTCATCATACTTGATATGGAAGAGGATAATAAGATCCCTATCTTGCTTGGTCAGCCATTCTTGGCCACCGGAAGTGCGTTAATTGATGTGAAGAAAGGGGAGCTGCGATTAAAGGTGAATGAAGAGGAGGTGATTTTCAATGTGTTTAAAGCCATCAAACAACCAAATATGGGGGAGAGCTGCTTCAACATTCAAGTGGTGGACTCCTTAATTAATGACAAAGTCAAGCTTCCAACTAACTCGTTGGAAGCATGTTTGGTAAATAATGTACTGGAGGAGGATGCTGAGATAGCAGAATATTCATGTTGGATGAACTCTTTTGAACCTAATCGCAAAAGGTACTTTGAAGATTTGGGACAAGCACCACCAACAGTAAAATCAACTAGTGAACAACCACTAGTTCTAGAATTGCAACCTCTGCCAGAACACCTTCGGTATACATATCTTGGAGAAGTTTCCACCTATCCTGTGATAGTCTCTGCAAAGCTATTCAAAACAGAGGAAGAAAAATTGTTGAGGGTGTTGAGAAAATATAAGGCAGCTTTCTGGTGGGTATTGGTAGTTATCAAAGGCATTAGTCCCTCTATTTGCATGCACAAAATTCTATTAGAGGATGAAGTCAAGCCAATAGTAGAACATCAGAAAAGGCTTAACCCGACAATGAAAAAGGTAGTTCGAAAAGAAGTTTTGAAATGGTTAAAAGTTGGTGTTATTTATCCAATCTCTAATAGCTCATGGGTGAGCCTAGTTCAAATTGTGCCAAAGCAAGGAGGAATGACAGTGGTAAGGGATGCAGATAACAAACTGATACCTACTAGAACGGTAACTAGATGGAGGATTTGCATGGATTACCGAAAGCTCAACAAGGCAACTCACAAAGATCACTTCCCCCTACCATTCATTGATCAGATGTTGGACAGGCTAGCCGGGCATGAATACTATTATTTCCTATATGGTTATTCAGGATACAACCAGATAGCCATCGCACTTGAGGACTAAGAGAAGACCACTATCACCTGCCCTTATGGTACTTTTGCTTTCAGAAGAATGCTTTTTGGGTTATGTAATGCACCAGCTACCTTTTCAGAGGTGCATGATGGCTATCTTGTCAGATATGGTGGAGCAGATCATTGAGGTCTTTATGGATGACTTTTATGTATTTGGAACTTTTTTTGATAACTGGCTTGCAAAGTTGGCGTTGGTTTTGGAGCGTTGTGAAAAGACAAACTTGATATTAAACTGGGAAAAATGTCACTTCATGGTAAAGGAAGGTATAGTGTTGGGGCACTGGATTTTAAAAAAATGAATAGAGATAAACAAAGCTAAAATTAAGGCAATAGACAAGCTTCTGCCACCAACTATAGTAAGGGGGTTAGGAGTTTCCTTGGCCATGCGGGATTTTATAGGAGGTTCATCAAATACTTCTCTAAAATATTCAAACCACTATGCAATCTGATGCTAAAAGATAAAGTTTTAGTTTGACAAAGAATGCAAGACAACCTTTATGCTATTGAAAGAGAAGTTAGTGACAACTCCTATTGTAACTACATCGGATTGGGAGAAATCATTTGAGCTGATGTGTGATGCAAGTGATTATGCAATTGGAGCAGTAGTGGGGCAGCAAAAAAATAACATGTTTCACACCATATACTATGTCAACAAAACACTCAATGATGCCCAGCTCAATTATGCCACAACTGAAAAAGAGTTGTTTGTTGTGGTATATGCCTTTGATAATTTTCAGCCTTCTATGATGGGAAACAAGGTGTTGGTGTATATTAATCATGTTGCAATTAGATACCTAGTGTCCAAAAAAGATGTCAAGCCCCGACTCATTCATTGGATCCTATTACTGCAAGAATTTGATATACAAATTAAAGATAAAAAAGGGATTGAGAACGTGGTGGTAGATCATCTTTCACGACTGGAATTAACAAAGCAATTGGAGCCTAAATTCACGGTTATAAATGAAAGCTTTCCTGATGAAAGAATCTTAGCAGTTTCCACTAACAGTTTCATTCCTTGGTATGTAGATTATGTCAATTTTCTTACAGGTAAGATCATCCCGCCAGATTTTTCTTACCAATAAAAGAAGAAATTTCTTGCTGAAGTCAAACACTATTTCTAGGAGGAGCTGATACTCTATCGGCATTGTGCAGATCAAGTCATCAGGAGATGCGTTCCAAAAGAGAAAATGACAAACATACTGAAGCACTCTCACACACTTGAATATAGGGGGCACTTTGAAGCGCAACGCATTGCAGCAAAAGTTTTGCAGTCTGGTTTTTATTGGCCCACTATGTTTAAAGATGCTCGTGTTTTTGTTACTGCTTGTGATAGATGTCAGCATGCTGGGAATATATCTCGACGAAATGAAATGCCATTTTCGAATATCCTAGAAGTTGAATTATTTGACATTTGGGGCATCGATTTCATGAGACCTTTTCCTTCATCCTACAACAACAAATACATTCTCTTAGCAGTGGGTTATATATCAAAGTGGTTAAAGGCAATTGCAACGCCTACAAATGATGGCAAGATGGTACTTAATTTTCTACGGAAGAACATCTTTACCAAATTTGGTACTCTTAGAGCCATCATCAGTGATGAAGGAACTCATTTTTGCAACAAGCAGTTTGAAGCATTGTTATTTAAGTATGGAGTTAGACACATCATTGGCTTGTCATCCTCAGACAAATGGCCAAACAGAGGAAGCAAATAGAGAGGTGAAGCAAATTTCCTCCAGTGAATTTATCTAGAATGCAATGTCTTGAATATCATGAAATTAATTGAGGAAGATGGACTAATATTTGTCAAAAGTAGAGTTAAAAATGTAGCGAGTTGTTTGGACGTCTTAGATTTTTATTTTCTTCTGAATATTTTTTATTTGAATTTCTATGACTAAATAATGATTATGGCTCTAAGACACAATGATATATCGTAGGTCTGGTTCCCCCAATATGGAAGATATTGAAGCTTTTTCTACAACCTATAGAGCACGATTGGATGAAGCTGAACTTGCTAAAACTATAACTAAGAATATTACTTTGAAGGTAGTGGTATTTCCTATTTTCTTTGTATTTTTGGTTTTTCTTTCGGGGCTAGCTCACAAGTCAGACCAGCCCTCAATGAAAACTTAGGGGTGCATGTGCACAAAGCTGCCTCCAAGTTTTATACACCAGTGAAATTTCAATAACAAGTGTGCATTACTTATTTTGGTGAGGCTATGTAGATGTTTTACATCCACGGTGTTTTGATGCACTTGTGGAACCGATTTAGTAGATTTTACTACCAATCCAAAATATAGTTAAAGCTTTAAAACTGAAACTTGAATGATGTTTGTGTTTGTAGTAATTAGATGTAAAAACCTGATTATCAATACTAGGAGTAATTAATTCAATTGAGGAAGTTCACATAGAAATAGTTACGGTAAGTCAGAAATCCTAGAACTAGTAGAATTGAATTCAATAATATTTAATTAGTTAGTTATTTGTTTTTAATCATTAATTTTTATTTCGTAAACTATCTCATTCGATTTCTTAAATAGATCATAATTTAAAAGATTTTGATAATTAGTACTAATTTTTACAAATTCTCGTGGGACAATACTCTATTCGTCATTTTATTACTTGTTACGATTCATGCACTTGCGAAATTAGCCAACAACAACCTCTTCAAGGAAATTCAATCATTTAATTTTTTTTTCTAAATGGGCTTCCATGAATTTATTTCTTCCTACATATAAATAAAAATACATAAATAAAAACTATATAAAATAGAAATATTTAAGATAAACTAGTATAAATTTAAAAGTAAGAGTATATAAAATTCATATAAAAATTAAACATATCAAGAAAGAACTCAATGGAGGTGGTATCCACCTTTATGGATATTGAAAAGGTAGATCAAAACTTAGAAAAAAATATATTTGATTTGATTTTAAGTTTTTAACGTGATTATAACATGTTTTGTTGTTAAAAATGAGCTATAAAGGTTTATGGAGTTTTTTTTATCATATTGTTTGGTGAAGAAATGGTTGAGATATGGGATTTTAGGGTTGAAAAACTTGTACTTTGATTTTTCAATCACATAAGCCACCTATGCTAACCATGAAAGATGATATATAAATGACGTGTTGTTTTGCTAATGCAGGTGATATGTCATCTATAAAAACTAAAAAAAAAAAAACACTTGGGGTCATCCACCCTTTAAAGAAAAAAATAAAAACTAGGTATGCGGGCTTAAGTTTCCAAGTCCAGGCATGTCTTGGTTTCATGTTGGGTTAGGCGTGTCTGACCCTTCAATGTTTGTCACTATATTTCAGTAAACATGATTATCAACTGTCTTTTTTGTTTTGATAATTTGTTTTTTATTAACAACATGATTTTTTAATAAAAATTTAAGAAAATTGAAATAAATATTTCCAAGAATTTAAATTATTTAAATTCAAGAGAAAAATATATTTCTTAGCTAAAACTCCCATTATTCATGAATTTCCTTTTTTATACAAAAATATGTCTTTTTATTAGAAACCTGATTTTTTAAAAGCTTATTATATATGTTTTTCAATAAAAAAAAGTAAAAAATTCATGTATTGAAATATTTTTTGTAACTATATGAAAAATAAAAAAAAATTATTGATTTGAAAAAAATATAAAAAATTATAATTACAAAATAAATATTTTATTCTCATTGAATATTTGATGATATTCAAGAGCAATTTCATAAAACAATAAAATATAATTTTTATTCATAAAATAATTGCTAATATTACCCTAAAGCTCTAATCTAATTTGAAAGGCGTGGCATAATTGAATGATTTCTACAATATTAGTATAATTATTTTAATCAAAGATAAAATTTCTACATCCTAGTTTTTTTTCCTTCAAAACTCAAATGTCAACCTTCTATTTATCTAAAAACACCAAAACATATCCTAGAAACCTCCATAATCATTTTCAACTTCAAAACACACTGTAATTAGTCTAAAAACTCAAAATTAAATAAAATTAAAACAAAAATTTTGGATTGTAACTATCTTTTTTCTAATATGATTAAAGACTCAAATCATATAAATTGAACTCTCAACTTTAAGACTAACATTGTGACACTAATATCATACCTTTTTTTATGATTAGTCAAGAGCTTTATATCTCCTCTTTCTTTTTTAATGATTCTTTCTCTTCTCTTAGTGATAGAAACATGATATAAATAAAAGTTTTGTGATCAAATGATAAACATTACAAACTACTGGAATCAAAACGTAAAGAGAATCTTTGTCAACTGTTGGATGAATAGTTTTTTTACGAGTGTGTGCATAGTGTTTTTGTGTAGGTTTTTATAAAAATTTGTAGTGGTAATTAGTGAGCCTTTAAGCACAAGGGAAGTTAAAAACTTCGAGCCTTAATAGAATAGGTTGGCACTGAGAAACATTGATGCAGTCATGAGGAAAGGAACCAGATTGAAGCCTACCTAAAAGGTGGAGGCCTGGAGGGAACACTTGCAGGAGGATAAATTTTTGTAGGTTTTTTTTTGTGTTTATCACATATTTTAACTCTTTTTTAAGAGTTGTTATTGGGCATCGGAGAAGTAGATGAAAGGAGCAAAATAAGACTACACAGCCCACATCCACTTATAAAGCCCAACTAATAACTCCGGCCTCTGCCATATTCCTGTGTCTGGTGGTAATGGATTCATCTTTTCTCCTAAATTTTTTAAATATTCCTTTTGAGCTGTAGGGTAGATGCATTTTTTTATAAGAAAACCATTGTAGAGATCAGTAGATGTTGTGATGGATTGAATGACTGATGTTATCATTGTGCGTGGTGCTGGCACTGTTCCATGGTACTCCACAAAATCCATTTACATGACTGCCGATGCACACCTGTAAATCCTTCAGTGCCATTGGATTCCGGTCAAAAGGATTATAATGTCGTTTATAAGGCTCTACTTGTTTCCGGATTAATATAACATTTTTATATGTGCGAGGCAGCTGTTTTCCTTGCTTTGTTTACCTAGTTGCCTAAATTATGCGTAATTAGTTTAATATTTTAGACAAAGGAGACAAATGAATCTGGTATATTTTTCTTGGAGTGTAAGAAAAAATGGAAAATGAAAAAAAAAAAAAACATCAAAGGGCACGTCTAATCTGGTAGATAACATGTCATCTATCATATTTTAAAAAAATTCATACTCCTCCTAGCTCACGAACACACGAACACGAGGTTGTCTCGCATGCTAGCTCACTCAGTCATAGCAAGGAATTGTTACTAGCCAACTTAAACATAATGACTTTCAATTCTTTTTGTGTGTTAGGATAATATAGTTTTGTCCCGAATCTCTAACCATTCAAGGGAAAAAAACTAAATGAGTCAATTATTCTTTGAAATTCTCATATACAAAGTAATAGTTTACTTCTTGCGTTGCATTATTAGTTGGATAAAATAAAATTAAACTTCAAAAATAAATATTCATGTCATATGAAATTTTTTAGCATTGTCATTAAACTTGGTATTTCAATACTCATAACGTTACATGTTTTATTATGGGTTAATAATACATTTGTTATTCTATTTTTATATTTTTTTTATGTATTCTATATATGTAAAACTATTTTTATTAAAATTTATATCCTTCTATCTATTTTTTAGTTAGATGAGGGTATTTTTGCGTGAAAAATCTATTTTCCTCTATTTTGACCCAAAACATCTCATATATATCCTTATGAACTACAAAAACAAACAATGCATAAAGCAAAATACAACTCTCCCAAAATGATTAAAAAAAAATCAAACCAAGAAATTTTTTTTTTCTCTCAACCCCGATATGTTTTTAGAGGCAAGATGAAGGTTCAAAACAATCATCATCAAACTCTCATTATCGATGTTGAACACAATAATGACAAATTTTATCGCTGAAGAGTGGCATAACCGATTATTTTCTCTCTTTGTCGTTTTCAAGTGACTTTCCCTTTCATCTTAAAATTTAGGACTCCAAACAAAAACAAAAAATTGGACCAAAATAAAAATTGTCAAGAATATGAGATTAGGCATACTTTTTCTCTATTCTTTACATTTCATTCCTCCATCTTTTAATTTGGTATTTTTCTTCCCTATAATTTCAAGTTGAATTCTATCAAATTAGGTTATGGAAGGATTCAATTATAACAAAAAAGTTGTTTCATTGTTCATATGAATAGTGAAGTACTAGGAGAAAACCCTAGATCTTTAAGTATATACTAGATCGTTGGCCCCCGTTACACTATGGGTTGGATAAAAAAAAAAATTTAACGTGCAAAAAATGTTTAAGCATTGCTAATATTTTTTTCTAGTAAGAAAGAAAATTTAATCAAGTGGGGATTGACCTAATGTGACTTACTCACTTTGATGGATTCAAAAGCAACTCGGGTATCTGTTAAAAACACAATAACATATTGGATGGATTAGGGTCTACCCAAGTTAACCTGTCAATCTGCATGCCGAGTCATAACACCATGATAACCCCCCATAGTAAGAAAATTAAAATAAGTTATGAAGCTCAATTTCTAATAAACTCAATGTTGAAGGATAAAATTAAAAAAAATAACCTGAGCCAACTCAGGTTATCCTACCAAACTCGCAACTTGGTCATGAGACCAGGATAAATTAATAAAAAGAAAATTGAAAGAAATCTCAATTAATCTAGTGTTGAAAGATGAAATTGAAAAAAAATTAATTAATAAAAGACGCAAAAAATGACTTGAATCAACTCAGCTTAACTCGTCAAAACCGTGACTAGAGTCATTAGGCGGGGATAACCTTATAGAAAAAAAAACTGAAACAAATAACAAAACCTAATTCTCAATCAACCTAATGTGGAAGGACAAAGTTGAGGAAAAGATCAATTAGGAAAATGAGAAAAACAAACTTGAGTCAATTGAGTTAACTTATCAAACTTGTAATTTGGGTAATAAGCCTAGCATAATCTTATAAAAATAAATTAAAAAAAAAACATTATGAAGTTAAATTTCCAATAAACCTAATGTTGAAGAATGAAATTGAAATTGACAAAAACAAAAACATAAATTGGAAAAAAAATACAAAGAAAGAAAAGAGAAACATTATTCCAACTAATAATGTTATACGAGTAGAAGTACAATGAAATCCCCTTTTCTTTTAGTTTTTTTTTTGTTAATATTATTTAATATTAATATTTATTTAGTTAAAGCTATGTTTTTTTCCTCTCTCCTTTTAAAATAAATCCAAACTAAAAGATATATAGCAAGCAAGCAAGTTATGAGCTCAGAAGTCAATTAGAGGGAGAGGACACCCTGAATCCTACACTTGCATCTCTCAACTCTAGAGGCTTGTTCTTCTCCTGCTTAAATATTTGATGTTGATATATATTGAGCGTTGGAGAAATAGTTTAATGAAAAAATATATATAAAATTAAAAAAACTGGGGTAAAAACACTGTTCATATTAACCCATCCGTGCCTGTTGGTAAATTCAAGGCTATTTTCTCCTTGCTACCATGCACATGGATATTTCTTTTTTCTTTTCATTTTTTTTTAACTGGTAATGGATGCACAAAAATTAAACATAAAAGTAAAAAAGTTGTAGAAAATATTATATTGTTTAATTATTGATTTTCTCACTGTGCCTCGAAGTGGCATTCTAATGGGAGTCCACAAAATATCAAAAACTGCAGAATGGACCGATGTCAACCTTTCATTGACGGTGGATTTCAGTCATGAGGATTAGACCAATCTTTATATGTGCGACGCAGCTGTTTTCCATGCTTTGTTTGAGAGGAGAGGAATTATTTTTTTAAATGATTTTATTTAGAAATGTTTTAAAATAATAATTTTTATTAATTTTTTAAAATTATTTTTGATATTAACTCATGAAAACGATTTAAATATATAAAAAATTAATTTAAAACCGGAAAACAGATTTTTAAAAACAACATTTGATTCATTTCACTTTCCCGCTTGCCAGGTGACCTCATGCTCAATACTTCTAAGTTCCAAGGCTAAAAATCTTCAAACACATAATATGGAGTTTTACCAGAGGAAAGAACCTCTAATGTTTTTATATATATAATAATAAAAAAGTTATGGTGTTCTTGTTACTAGACATTAATTATTTAAAGTAAATATTATTTGAAGTCGGCAAAAGGGTAAAGGTTCTCTTATCCCCTCAATGAATGATGATGATGATTAAGCGATTGACTTGTCATCCACCATTAACATCCCATCCTGTAAAAATCATAAGTAATGCCAGGAAATCATCCAGAAGGTGGATGGATCTAGGAAATAAAAAGAGTTATCAACAAAAAAAAATGAAAATAAATAATCGGAATATATATATATATATATATATATATATATATATATATTGTTGGTTCTCCAATCTCAAGTACATTAGGTTGGAATTATATATATATATAATTCCAACCTAATGTACTTGAGATTGGAGAACCAACAAAAAGAATCTAAACTTAAACCCTATATAAATTTTTCCCTCAAAGATTCGCTGTTGGATTGAACATAAGTTTTTTTTCAACAGTAAAAAAATTTACAATAGCTGGAAATGTGTTTTTAACTTCAAATTTTTTTAAAACTGCAATTAAAAAAGATAATGCATGCATTTAATAGAATATATGTTAATAAATATTAAAATTTCTCTTAAAAGTAACTAAAGATTGAGTTAATAAACTGAATTAAAAAAAACATATTAAGATATATGATTGTGTTATGCAGAAAGCCTTTCAAAATGCATTTATTTAATTATACATTAATAAAAGAGTTTTTTTTAAGAAATTTAATATTTTCTACTCCATTGAAAAAAATGACTTTCTAATATAATTTCTACTTTTCTTATCAATATATTTTCTTCAATAAAAAATATAATTTTTTCTTGGTCGAAAGCAAATAAAAAAAGATGACTTTAAATATGATTAAAAACATTTTTCTTCAATTAAAACCATGTTATCTCATTAATTTGAAATTGTTTTTGCTTTTTTTACCATAATATTTATTTTTTAAAACAAAAACTTATCAGAATTACTAATAAAAGTTTCATTAATTGAAAAAAAGAGTAAATTTCTAACACAAATGTAATAGAATAGAAAATTGTGGCATGGGATATCTCGACAGACTAAATATAAAATAAAAATAAAATCATCATCTAGTTTTATGATAACTAAAAATCTTAACTAGTCTTTAGAGTTCTAAATAAAAGGATACTTATGCTAAAAAAAAAAAAAAACCCCTTAAAGCATCCCTCTATGGTGAGCTATATTGTTACTTGTTTTATGATACAAGTACCTACTGTGTTATTGCTAAAAACTTGTCTAAACTGTTATGTGTACATGTTTATGATAAAAGACTGCTAAAACTTAGGACAACGATTTGTGATTTGAAATTTGGATCCAATAATAAAGCTCCATTTTTATTTTCAGAATACGAACATTGAACCCAAAAAAGAAGGTAAATGGTGAGTTAGGCTTCAAGTCTATTTTTCTTGATAATATCCAAAATAGACACAAGATCTCCACTCACACTTAATGAACCATGGTGGGATCACGTTGATCTAACCAAAATCAACTCACAACGATGCAATAATGAAGACTTAATATGTATAGAAACCTCGACTATTACTAAACAATCATTTTTACAAAATCTATTTACAAACAAAAAGGAAGAACAAAAATTACATAAAATATGTATAAACACATCCAAACGCAACACAAAATAAATAAAAAAGACTAATTTTTTTTCCTTAACCTCAATTCTAGTCCTTAAATTTTAATTCTTTTGAAAGAACTAAATTCATAATTATTTTTGTGAAATCAAGTATTAACTTAATGTTAGGATTTGTTTTGACATTGAGATAACAACATAAAAATTAAAGCAAACCAAGTAACAAAACCTAATTCCAAGTCAATCGTACGTGGAAGGATGGAATTGAAAAAAAAGTTTCATAACTGAATACAATAAAGGATAAAAAAGGAAGACACTATCGCAATCTATAATGTTTCCCCTCACATGCCATAATGCATCCTATAACAAAATCAACACTCCCTTTTGGGCCCCTTATTTATTGTTGACGCACCACCACCCTTGCCATTATTGGTTTCTCGGAGATGTGGCTATTTATGTTTGATTAAATATGTGTTTGGTAATGTGGTGCATGATATTTTTTAAAAGTAATTTTAAATTAAAAATGCATTGAAATAATATTTATTCCAGATATTTTTTTATATCAATATATCAAAACCATAAAAAAATAGATAAAAAAATCAATTTGATGCTTTTTAAGTAAAAACACTTTAAAAAGCAGGTTAGATTGCATTACCAAATGATACAACCATATTATTCGATAGTTTCTCCCACATTTAACTAGTGTTTTGCATATGTTTCATATATAAAATGCTTTGATATTCTTTGTTTTATGTTTTGAAGGCACTTTTGGATGAAAGATGCAAAAAGAAGTAAATTGGAGGCAATTGGCAGATTTGACCGTCAGTCAATGTTTTGTGCAGAGCGTGAGCTCTAAAGATCGAAATGAAATGATTCCAGTGGCATTAAAAAGATAACATTCATACCTTTCTGGATATATAATTCAAGAAAATAAAATAAGAACGAGCATGGAAATTGCAGCCTTCAAAGTCAAATCTTGCAATCTGCAAGTGTTGACGTTCAGCCATTCCAACTTGAATATTTGGAGCGATAGAAGTCCAATTGATGCAAACTTAATTTTATTGGATTTCTAACTCAAATACCTATCAAATCTCCAAATTTCATCCAAAAAAAATATCATATGAGGGAGATATAAGTTTTCAAAGATGACAACTGAAATTTGCTAGCATACAGGTTTCGTGAAGAAACGAGTCCAAATTACGTTCCGAAGCATCTAAACCAACATCCAAGTTTTTATTTCATCAATTTAGCTCCTTTAAGTCAAATCTTGAAGATTTCATGCAAGGCTATTTCTCCTTTTTTAGGAAAATAGTTATTGAAGTACTCAATTGTAAACTGTCTACTTATAGGAGGACTATTTTGTAAAATAGAGACTAGGGTTTCCTAGGATATAAAAAGAATGAGAGAAGAGAAGGGGGGGAGCCAGCCAAGAAGATAAAAACACCCCCCTTCCTCGAAGAAACTTGAAATCATGCATTCTTCCTTCTTTTTGATTAGTTTTTCAACAAATATGTAAGGCTAAACACTTTTTCTTGGTTGCAAGAATATAGAAACCTTCAGATTTCAAGAACTGTGAGATTTATTTTACCTTTTCTTTTCAGTTTATATGATGAATATATTTGTTCTCCTATGCTTATTTTTCCTATGATTGTTTATTTTAATTACTAGAGCGGACTTTAAGTTATTACTAGAGTTGTGGTATATGAACTTGTGAAGCAACTGAGTTTAATAATTGTGGCGGATCTACGTTATTAATCTTAGAGAGAACATTCAATCAAATCAAACATAGACTGCGGACAGTTATGTTTTCCTGATTAATCCACTTATCTAGTTCTTAAGGCTGCCATTGAATTAAATTACTAGTGCGAACACTATGGTTGTTTGATAGTTAGGGTTAGTTATACGGCGGATCTGTTAACTAACCAATGTTAAGAAGATATAAATATTCAGAATTTAAATTGATGTTTCATTTTCATGATCAGTTCTGATTTCCGTAGGTGGATGTGTACTTGCAACCAAGGTTTGTTCTCTTGATAATTTTCTGATTTTATTTAATTTTGCTTGATAGTTTTCTGTTTACTTTTGCTTTAGCCTAGATAACGTCCAACCCCCCCCCCAAATTGCATATCATCTAGCATAAAAATCTGACTTGAACCTTCCTCGTGGGATCGACCCCTTGCTTGCTCTATACTATTTTGTATGTTGTGTTTTAAGCTAGAGTAATTAATTTGTGCGACCGCAACATCGCAACACCAAACACACCTTAAAGTATATTTTCTAAGCTTCAATCTTAACATGAATATGAAGATGATCCTTTTAAGTTCATGAGTGTGAAAAAAGTAGAGTTTTATGACTAGCCAACTTGTACATTTATTTATTGTATAAAACCTTGGATATAATAATAGCCATCAGTGATTCAAAGTGACTTGAGAGAGGAATGATCATGGATTCCCATGGTTGTTCTTTTTTGATTCTTTTTTTTTTTAAATTTTGGTCCCTCACTTTTTTTATTTGGCACTTTAACATTGCATTGATTTGGTATCGGTCATGGTGATTTTTTTATGCCTGTGTATATGGATCTCATGGTATCGAGAAAATATTTCTTCACTTGGTTAATGCTTGGTTTTGTAAAATAAAACTCAATTTCATTGATTTAAAGAATTAAAACTTCAGTGAGAGAATTTCAGGCTTAAACAAATGTTCAGTCTTTTTTTCTAATATCAAGAAATGATTTGCACTGGCAGGGAAAGAGTTCATGTCTTTTTTTTATAACTTTCTTTTAAATTTAATCATTTCACATTGTCTTTATTTGGTATTTGACTTAATAGTTTGTTTTGGTTTCCTAGATATGTGGATCTTGCGATATTGAAAAAAAATTCTGGCACTCGATTAATGCTTGGTTTGACAAATTAAATGAAATTCTATTGATGTAAAACAAATATGGTGGGTTGAAGTCAATGACTATGAAAAAATGGTTGGCAAGTGCATCCCACGAGCCATTGTATGGACGAAGCCATCATCTTTAAGCAGTGTGTGACTTCATCCAAGGGTTGAACACCGACTTCCTTAGTGGTATTCGGAGTGGCGTGGAGAGGGTTTTCATGATGCATGTTGGTGGAAAATTGGAAATAAGGCTTCAACAACATTTTTTTCTTCTCCTCCCTATTTTAATTATCCTTTCCTCGGGATTCGATCTAGTCTAGCAAAAATTAAAAGGTGTCTTATAATTTTTTTGTTAGTAAAATTTGATACTCATTCTTTTAAATGTTATTTTTTTGCTCTGGGTCCTTTTTTAAAATTGCATTATTTTTTTTTTAATTTCACCCTTCAATATTTGGTTGGTTATGAATTTGAATTCATTGTTTTTTTAATAGGGTGATCTCGATCTCATTACTCGGGTCACTAGTCTGAAAGGATAACTTGACTTAACACTAGTCTTATTTTTTTTAATCATTTTTACACTAGTTTTCTTTTTAACTTCATCCTTCAACATTGTGTTTGTTGGAAATTGAGTTTCATGATTTTCTTTACTTTACTTTCTTTGAGGCTGTCCTGACTCATGATCTAAGTTTCACTTTTAGTTAATTAGCCTAAGTTAACTCAAGTTTTTTTTTGTTATTTTTTTAATATTGAATATTTATTTTGGTTTATTCCTTTAACATTTGGTTGGTTTAAGAATTGAGTTTCATAATGTTTCTTATTTTTTTTATTTTGTTAGGTTATTTCGTTCGCATGATTCAGCTTATAAGGTTTGACAAACTTACCTGGGTTTGCTAGTGTTTTATTTTTTTGGGTCTTTTTATTATTATTTTTAATTTTATACTTCTATATTTTGATTGTTAGGAATTGAGCATCTTATTTCTTTTTTAATGTATTTTACATGAGGTTATCCCAGTCTCACGATTTGAATGCATTATTTCTTACTTTTTTTAAAAGACATTAGTAACACTTACACATTGTTCTTTTATGTTAAAACAATTTTAGTCTAACCAACAACGTAACGTGAGTCATCGATCACAAAATTATTTTGTTAACTAGTTCATAAAATTACCTATTATCATTTCAAGGAATCAATTTTTCCCTTACTATTATCAAATATTTTTCGTGTCATCCTTTAATCCAACCTTTAATAAGAATAAATAACAAAGCCATCAAACTATACTCACTTGCCATACAAGTATTCTGTTATGCTATGAAAATGGAGGGAAACTGTAATGACCTAGCTTTTTCAAAGTCAAAATCAATGGTGAATTTTTTTTTGTCATTAGATTATTAATGTTTTCACAATATCATTCTGTGAATTTATAAATGTGTTCCATTCATTAGTAAGGCATAACCAACATAGGATAATGTAAATCAACATCCCATAAATAATGATAGCACACATTCTTGCAACGGTATTTAGGGGTTTATCGTAATATAATTTATTTCTTAGTGTAGTACAATACTCAAGTGATTTCACGATACAACATTCTCATAAAAGAGAATACCACACACATGAATTTGTAACATCATGTTTACACGTCCATGTATTTGTGTTAGTGTTCCATTACAACTATCGATACCAGTCATTCCAAAAGTGTCGAATGGTAACAATACAACTAGTACATTCATTCCTACAAAATACATAACATCGATAACAAGTGAATATGGTTCTTTTCAAAAGGTGTGAGCCATGGAACAAATTTTCTTACGCACCATGTTGGTGTAATATCTCTATTACAACACAAGATAATTTCAAGTGTTATAATTAATTTAAAAACATAGAAATGGATAATTAAAGGAATATTAATGTTACTTTTCATTTATAGCCTAGAAGAGTATAATTCTTTCATTTCTCCCTACTTACGTAACACCACCCTTAATAATCCGTCTATTATCGAGATTAATTACAATAATCAAACTAGGTCATCCATCTCAAATACCATTAACTGAAACTAACCCTCAAATTCAAACCGGTCATCACTCTAGGATACTCTTAGCCGAAGCTAATCATCAAATGCAACCCGGTCATCCTCCTAGGATGCCATTGGCCGAAGCTGATCAAAAATCATAACCCAACCATCTATTTCGGATGTCATTAACCGAATCTAATCAATCAAATGTTTCATATGCGATTTATGAAATCACTATAATGTGAGAATTTGTAAGGCTCATTCAAATGATTAATAAAAATTTGAAATTCACTATAACATAACAGTAGACCCTTCGTAATACTTGTATAGTCATTCCATAATAGTTTAGTGTTCAGTATAACACAATAATAGATACTTTATAATACTCAAACAAACATTCCATAATAGTTTAATATTCAATATAACACAATAGGAGACCCTTCGTATTGCTCATACAACTATTCATGACAATTAATATTCAGTACAACACAACAATATATCCTTCATAATATGGATACAAACATTCATAACAATTTAATATTTTGAATAACACAACAATAGATCCTTCACAATACTCATACAAACATTCATGACAATTACATTCAGTATAATACAACGATAAATCCTTCATAATACTCATACAAACATTTATAATAATTTAGCATTATGTAGAACACAACAATAGATCATTTGCAATACTTATACAAACATTTGTGACAACTAACATTTCGTATAATGTCACGATAGATCCTTTGTAATACTCATATAACCATTCGTGATAGTTAGTATTCCATATAGCATAACAATAGATCCTTTATAATAAATTCACTTCAAAAACTAACATTACACTAAAGGGGGTGGAAGTCACCTACTTGCTCCTTTCATGAGATGTCCTTGTCCGGTTGCGGATCAGGTCCCAGTCGTACCACCTAACAAATCAATGGTCACAAATCACTACATTTGCATTTCAGTAACACACGACTCATCACCATACAAATTTTAAGAATACACATGTTCACATTCTAGTGTTCATATATCATAACCATACAATGCAATCATTTTAATCATTGAACCAATTCTGATATGTAATTTATCGTAGAAATTCATCAGTGACATGATTCGCTGGTAACGCAGATTCATCAGCGAACTAATTCAATGGAACACATAATCATCAGCAAAACTAGTTCACTGGTGACATAGAGTCGTCAGTGAATTGATTCACTGGAACACAAAATCATTAGCAAAACTAGTTCGTTAGTGACACAAACTCGTCAGCGAAACTAGTTCGCTGGTGACGCAAACTCATTAGCGAACTGATTCGCTAGAACACAGAATTGTCAACGAAATTAACTCGTTGATGTCCCTTATTTTGCAGAAATCACCAGTACGCGCAGGTCACTGCTGACGCAAAAATCATTGATGAAAATTAAGTCACTGCCAACTTAGAGATCGTCGACACAACACAGTTTCACAGTTGATGCTGAAATTATCAGCGCATATTATTTCTGATTGACGCAGAAATCTTTTATGAAAATTGAGTCACGGCCAACTCAGAAATTGTCAACGCAACACAGCTTCATAGCTGATAATGAAATCATTAGCGTATATGGTTCACAGTTAACTCATAAATCATTGATGAGAATTGAGTCGCTTCCATCTCAAAAATCATCAATGCAACATGATTTCACAGCTGACGCTGAAATCATCAGCACATATAGTTCACAGATGACTTAGAAATAATTGACGAAAACTGAGTTGTTGCCGACTCATAAATCATCAACACAACATGATTCCACAGCTGACACTGAGATCGTCAGCACACACAATCATACTTTCAAAGCTCTAAATTTCATCATGCTAAATCATCAACACAACCTCCTAATCAATGCATATTACACAAGGATGTCATTTCCACACCATGTTCAGTCCCTCTAAGGGTCACGTACGGGGGTTTCCTTCCTTGTTTCCCCCTCTTCCCCTTGGCTGGACATTGTTGTCCATTGGCCCATAATCTACACATGAAATTTATCATATTTTTATCACAAACATATCATAATATCTTGCAGCAATTACACCTTCATTCACGTAGTACATAAACATGCAAATTTCATCAATCACATAATAGAATTTGGGCATCAACATAACATGGTGTATGTTTTTCAGCTCTAGCATGCTCTTCAAGGTTTAAAGACAATATAATTCTGCACATAACCTATTTTTGGGTCCCCACACAAAAAGAGAGAAAATATAAAAAAAGAATATATATATATATATATGAGAAAAGTTGGTCAGGGAATCTAGAAAATGGCCAAAATTTGGTTGAGGAGGTTCAAATATAAAGATTGAAATCAGTATATCGTTGACTGATAAGAGCCTTGTTGACAAGAAAAATTCAATTAGAGGAAGAAAAGTCCAAAATTAGATGCTTATGAAATTAATTAAATTTTATTAAAGGTTTAATTGAATTCATGGAGGGTTGGATTGCAAGAAAAATTGATTTTTAAGTCAATTTAGGCTTTGATTGGAGGAAATTAAAGTTCTGGGGTCAAATTATAATTTTTAAAAGTTGATTTGGTTAAATTATGAATTTAATTGCATAAATATTGAAGTTTGAAGACTAATTAAAGACTTGATTGAAAAAATCCAAAATTAGGACCAAACTGGAAAAGAAGTGTGAATAAAGGGACTAAAATTGACCGAATCGGGGGCCAAATTGAAGAAATTTAAAGTTTATTGATCGATTGAGGGTCAAATTGCATAAATTCAAAACCAGGGACCGAAGAAAAAAAGGCTATGAAATCTAGGGTTTGAATTGAAGTTCGTCAGGGGTGAAATTGAATCAAATTAAAAGTTTTATGCCAATCACAGGTGTAATTAGAAAGAAATCACAAATCAAAGGACTAAACCGTAAGTGTTCAAAATGGCGCCATTTTGAAGATGACTATTCATCTTCTTCTTCAGAGAGGTCGCCCGAGGGGCCTCATTTCCAAGGTGTTTAACGTCTCGTTTCTCCCCCAAATTAGATGAAGCTTGCACGCCAATGTGATTTGGGTGGGGAATATATCTCTAATAAATTTTGTGAGTTTATTACCTTAGATGGAACCATTCACCAAACTTCATGTATAAATACTCCTAAGTAAAATGGAGTTGCTGAAAGAAAACATAGGCACATTGTCGAAACGGTTTGTTCTCTTTTATTGTCTGCTTTTGTTCCTAGTGAGTTTTGGGGAGAAGTTGTTCTTACTGCTTTAAGTTTGATTAATACAATTTCATCTTCTTATATTTCAGGTTTTTCTCATTTCAAAAAATTGTATGGGTATGCCCATAATTATTCCTTTTTTAGAGTTTTTGGTTGTACTTATTTTGTCCTTCATCCTTATATAAAATGCAGTAGATTGTCCGCTCGATCTACTATTTATGTCATTCTTGGTTATGGTGAAGGTAGAAAAGGGTATCATTGTTTTCATCCAATAACTCATAAATTTTATGTATCTCGTCATGTTGTCTTTCTCAAGCATATACCTTTCTTTTCTATTCCATCCACTACTTATAGCTTGACAAGATCTGATCTTATTTGTATAGATCCCTTTTCTAAGAATTTTGATAGTTTATCATTTCAGGTTCTTAGTACCTCAGATACCCCTTCCCATGTTCGACCAATTTGTATTTATCATTCTACAGGTACTGACCCTTTACTCTCTAGCACACCTGAAGCTCCATTCTCATCCACACTTCCTCAAACTTCGTCTGAGACTGTGGATCCACCTCTACTCAATCCACATGCATTCGTAAGTCCATAAAACTACCAATTTTTGCTTATTCTTGTTATTATTCATCATTTACTTCCTGTTTAGCTTCTATTCATTATCTCTCTAAGCCTTCTTCCTACAAAAAGATAATTTTTTTATTTTCTTTGGCAGCAAGCTATAGATGATGAACTTTCTGTTTGCATAAGATAGATACTTAAGATTTGGTTTCTCTACATCTTGGTAAGAGTGTTATTGGTTTTCATTGGATGTATAAGATCAAGACTAATTTTGATGGGTTTATTGAGCGATATAAAACTAGGTTGGTTGCAAAAGGATACTCTTAACAATATGGTATGGATTATGAGGACACATTTGCCTTTTTTGCAAAAAAATGACTATTATTCATACTCTTATTGTTGTAGCTTCGATTCGTCAGCGGTATATTTCTCAACTTGATGTTAAAAATACCTTATTGAATGGAGATCTTCAAAAAGAAGTTTATATGGCGCCCTCTCCTAGTGTTTCACATAACTCTAGGTATGTTTGTAAGCTCAAGAAAGCGTTATATGGTCTGAAACAAGCACCTCGTGCTTGGTTTGAGAAATTATCTATTGTGATCTTGTTTTTTGAATTTGTTTTTAATAGTCATGATTTTGCTATTTTTTATTAATTGCAATGATGCAGGTCGTATCATTCTATCTTTATGTGTTGATGACATTGATGGTATTTTAGTTTTCAAAACAGAGTTGGTTAGATAGTTTGAAATGAAGGATTTAGGTTATCTTTGATATTTCTTAGGTATTGAGGTAGCTTACTCACCTAGATGTTATCTTCTTTCTTAGTTGAAATATGTTGCAGATATTCTTGAGAAGGCTAGACTTACTGATAACAAAACTGTAGATACTCTCATTAAGGTTAACACAAGGTATTCGTCTTCTAATGGTTTACCTTTGACAGATCCTACTTTATACCGTATTATTATTGGGAGCTTGATATATCTCACCATTAGTCGTCCATTTATTGCATATGTTGTTCATATTGTTGGTCAGTTTGTTGTCTCTCCTACTACCGTTTATTGGACAGTTGTTCTTTGTATTTTGCAATATCTTCGGAGTACAGTCTTTCAAAGTCTTTTACTTCCATCCACCTTGTTCTTGGAGCTATGTGCATACTTTGATGCTAATCATGGTAGTGATCTCACAGGTTACAAGTCTGTTACTGGTTTCTGTATCTTTTTAGGTGATTCTCTTATTTCTTGGAAGAACAATAAATAATCTATTGTTTTTTAATCTTCAACCGAAGTAGAATATCATGCTATGACATCTACTACCAAAGAGATTGTTTGGTTACGTTGGTTACTTGTAGATATAAGAGTTTCATTTTCTCATCCTACTCTTATGTGTTGTGAAAACCAGAGTTCTATTCAGATTGCTCATAACTCGGTTTTTCATGAATGAACTAAGCACATTGAGATCGATTGTCATCTTAGTCGTCATCATCTCAAGTATGGCACCATTACTTTGCCTTTTGTTTCTTCTTTTTCGCAAATTGCAAATTTCTTTATCAAGTCGCATTCCATTTCTCGTTTTCGTTTGCTAGTTGGCAAACTCTCGATGCTTGTAGCTGCCGCATCGTGAGTTTGAGGGGGAGATGATAAAACATATATTTATTTTGTTTTATTTATTAAGGATAGAATAATATTTTTAGTTTAGTCTATATATTATCTTTGTATTTAGGTTAAAACAATAACTTTAGAATAAAGTGATCAATGAAAACCCTAACCTTTTTTTTTTCCTTACGTTCGCATTTTTTGTGTGTATTAATTTGGATTGATTTAACAAAAAGCTTATATAAATAGATTGCATGGCTATTAAGAAAACTCAAAGAAACAACAACATTGAATGTTTCATATATTACTCGTTACTCATTTAATTTTGTATTTTATAAAATTAAATACATAAATTAATAATTTTTCTATGTCTATAAAATAAACTATAAATTCCATCAAAATATAAGATGCAAAATCTATTAGCTCAATTAAAATCTTGGTGATTCTCAAATCTATCAGTATGAATAATAATACTAAACATTCCTGCGAAACGTAAGAGAAAAAATTAGTTGTTTATCTAGATTGATAAAATGTGAAATTGTGACAAAGCTAATGGATAAGAGTATATTTATAGTTAACCGCATATATTATTATGCATCATATAAACGAAAAATCATTATATATCTTAAATTGGCACCTCATCCATAAAATAATAAAACATATACAAGACATGTTGATAAAATATATTATGAACGCTTTGTGAGGCGAGGGAACTTCTTATCCACGGTCTCGTCTTTATTATGAACACTAGTAGGATATTTAGAAGTGTAGTCGTAGTTGTTATTTAAAATATTTTTTATTATAAAATATATTAAAATAATATATTTTTAAAAAATTATTTTTAATATTAGTATATTAAAATAATTTAAAAATATAAAAAAATATTAATTTAAAGCAAAAATATTTTTCAAAATTTTTCAAAAATACTTTCGAATTACAATGCCAAACACTGCTTTTATCTGACCAGTTTTTGCTACTTTATTAAATTCATAGTTTTAATCCGACCGGTGTTCAAAGTTTTTCTTTCTAGACAACACACTACCAGATTTAATAGTTTTATTGATAGAAATTTATATTAGTATTTATACTAATATTTCGTCTATGATTATTTTACTGATGGAATCACAGACAGAAACCGATGGTTAAAAAAACACATCAATAATTTCTAATTTGTCGGTAAGTCCATCGTTAATAAATTTACTGATAGCTTTACAGATGTACCATGCACGTAAAAAACAATTACCCACTTAAATCTGGAAGTAATTCCTCATATCGATGGAATAATTTAGTTGGTGATTGCAATTGTATTTGCATAATTCTTTTCTAATTTTCTAAAATAATTGTGTTTTACCTAGAGACATGAATGGTTAAAGGCGTTGTGCATTGTAGCAATGCCCGCATAAAACCAGGGTTCAAAATACACCCTGGGTCCACAGAAAAATATGTTGGGTCATGATGTATCACCATCATGCCTTTAATTGGGCTCAATTTCCATATTCATGCATCAACACACAGCATATAAACAAAAATCTAGGTATATCTTCTCAAGTCATTTTCATCTTCGGGTGGACAAAGCAAAAAGGATTTGTACTGGAGCTTTTCATGCCTCCCTCAAGTACTGTAGCCATGTGGTCCTAGCGAACGCGGAAGCAGTATATGCATATGTATATGTACACACAATTGCCATTAATCAACCTCTAACAAAGAAATAATGATGATGGCATTGATAATTCGGAGAGGTGCTATATATTAATTTCTTGAGATAGTTGAGAGTTAGCATGATCCAGCTGTTTTCAGCTTCTCTGGCTCAGAAATTCTGCAACTTCAAGCAGTGTATTTGCAGCTTATAATAAAGCACAGATTCGAGTTGCTTGAGATTCTATGTGGTGGTGTTGGTGAAAAGATATAGACGTAGAAGCATGTAAAGAAATCTTGGTGTCAACCACAAATACGTACCAATATGTGTTTCTTAAAAACAGTGGTGTTATTATTGCAGGCACATTATAAATCCTTCAAATTTTATTTTTTTTTAAATATATCCTGATTACTTCTTAATTTATTTCAACTCTGTATGATAAGTACTCTATGAGCTTTAACAAATAATTTGTGCGTAGAGAAATATATCAAATAGATCACGTTTTGGAAATATATCTTTGACACTTGAATGTTGTTATTTCTGTAGTTTTCTTCTTTTCCCCCGCACATAGAGTTTTAAGTAGACATGTGCAGTGAATTAAGAAGAGTCTTGCAATGCGCTATTGCTAATTACTAATTAGCGGGAGTTTAGGTCTTTGAAGCCCTTTGAAAGCTAGACGAGGAATTTCTTTTTCGTCGTGTGATCTAAGTGGGTCATGTCCTCTTTATAGATTGTTCAAGGGTTGGTAGGTAAAAGTGGGGTAGGGTACTGGTCTATTCCAGGCAAGGGTGCAGCAAATTAACCTTTCTTACCTAACAAAAGCATAGCAACAACTTCGCAGTCAGTGATAAATTCTAGAATTTAGAATTTTTTTAAAATATCATAGTAATTTAAAACTTTTTATAGAATAACACCATTTATAAATGATTTAGTACAGAATTTAGAATATTTTTTAAAATTATCATAGTAATTTTTTTTTATAGAATAACATCATTTTAAAAAAATTAATATAATATCACACTTTCAAAATTAGCAAAATTTTTAAATATCACTATTTCTAAATATAAAAAGATAATTATTATGCTTCAGAAACGCGATTTAACATGTCACTCTTTAGAAACACGATAACTTAACATGACACATTTTAGAAATGCTACATGTCATGAAATTTAAATCACTCTACAGATCAAAGAACACAAATAAACACAACTCTCTCTCTAAAAAAACTGATGTTCACAACCTTTCTCTCTTTAAAAAAAACCCACCAAACACTTATTATTTTGTCCCTAAGACGCTCCAAATCGAACATATCTTAGTTTCCAAGCATCTTATGATTTTTTTTCTCTTTAAAATCCATTGTTGTCGCCGCTACCAGTGCTGCACCTGCCACCCCAACTCCTTTTTCTAGTCCTACAAGCAAGTTAAATATACTACATTGGTATGAATTTGTGTTTGGTTTAGTTAAAATGAAATCATTGTTTAGGTTGAATTTAGAGTTTGTTGCATTAATAATAAAACTATAAATACCATTAATTAGGGTTGATTTGATATAATTGAATATAAAAATAAGTTAAATTAATGACAAAATAATTATTTTAATTAATTAGGTGTTGCATTGAATTTTAAATAAGTTGGAGAATTAGGGATTGTTGGAATCAACTAATAATATTATCAACTATGTTTGATGATTTCATGCAATAAAGCATGAATGTAGTAGAATTATGATGAATTATACGTTGCATTGAATTAGGAATAAGTTCCTAAATTTTGTATTTTCTTTGATTTTTTTAATTTTCTATAAATTCAGGTTTGATTTAATGCATTTGAGCATGAAATATCAATTAGATTTGATATCATGAATCATATTTAATTTTGGTCAAGTATGCATTTGCGTTAAATTTTAGGAATTTGATTGAATTTGCTATGAATTTTGTCAATTAGAGTTGAGGTAATACAATTTAGTTAAAATTACATCCAATTGACCAAAATTCAATTTTTTTAAGAATGTTTTATAATATATATATTTTATGTCATTATGGTGGTACTATTGTTCTTAGTGTGAATATTTTTATTACATATAATGACAAAAGCAGTTTGTTATTGCATGGTAGTTTAGGCATGTCATCTGTGAAAATGACAGAAACTATTTGTCATAGACTTCGGTGGAATTATAATGATATTGATGTTGAAATAACTTGGAGATGTCAAATTGGTGAATGTTAGTTTTATCCTATACTGATTGTATGTGATAGTAGTTTTAAAATAATGATTAATTTTTCATCCAAAGTGAGTTCAACATGATGGTATTATATATGAGTAGTCAATCAAGATCTCTGTGTGCCCCAACTTCTGTCGGTCCTTCAAAGTCAATTAGTAGAGGTAAAAAGAGTTTATTGTTGGATGATTTGTTACAAAGAATTGATGATATTGTGTTTGACAATCAATTTGTTGATTAACATATATTTGATTATTCTAAGCCTAGTGAAAATGAAGATGATAACACATTTGACACGAATGTGATAGTAAATGTTGATGATGGAATAATACCTCTTATTCCTGAATCTATAGATGCTTTTGGGTTTACTTTTGTTATTTCTCATGATTGAGTACTTAGTCATAAACAAACATTTAGTAGTAAAGATAAATTGGTTAATATAGTTAAATGGTGACACATTGCACTTTCAATTGAATACCAAGTTCAATGGTCGAACTCGATATTTGTTCAATTACAATATGTGCAAACACCTTAATATTAATGATATTTACATGAGGGGATATCATAAAAGATCAGATTAATTTGAGATAACAAAGTTAAAAGGGCCACATTTATAACCACTATCAGCTCAATACAATTTTATTATTAATGGTATATCAACCTTTGTGATTAATAATCTTTTAATGACAATTGAAAACATACACGATGAAATAAAATTGCATTACAGATATAAAATATCATATGACAAAGCATGAGCTGCAAAACAAAAGATGTTTGAGTATCTTTTTGGTTAAAATGAAAAGTATTTTGAAAAATTACAAAGGTTGTTGTTAGTAATAAAAAGAATCAAATCCTAGAAAAGTTGTTGATTGCACGCACAAAAGAAATCTTGATGATAGTATAATGGTTTTTAGGAGATTTGTTTTGTCATTTAGAGCTTGTATTGAAGGTTTCAAGTATTGTAAACCATTTATCAGTGTTGGTGGCACTCATTTGTATGGGTGATAGGATGGGAACTTATTGATTATAGTTGCTTTTGATGCAAATAATGAGATAGTCTCGTTGGCTTTTGTAAGTTAATAAAGAAAATAATTTTAATTGGAGATAGTTTTTGCTTTACTTACAAAGATGTGTTACTAGTGATAAAATAGGTATATGTATAATATCTAATAGATATTCAAGCATAAAGAATAGAGTAGTAGAAATTTGATATGAACCTATAAGATACCATCATTGTACCTGAAATTTTGTTAGTAACTTCAATCATAAATTTCAAAGACCCTTCTACGAAATTTGTTTTTGATAAGGATGTGTTATAAATCTTCAAGGTGCATATTTGATTTGTGGTATGAATGAATATGTAAGTTGGACCTATCATATCAAGAATTGTTTGAAAACGAATCAAAAGAAAAATATGCATTATATTATGGTGGTGGTCACTAGTATGGTAATATAACAACTAATCTTTCCGAACCATTTAATCATATTATGACATGTGCTCAAGCAATGCATGTTTTAACTCTGATGCAATTGATGTTTTACAAATGTAATAGTTATTAAGTCATGTGAAGACATGAAGGAAATGATTTTATTCAATATGGAATAATTCCCCCCCCCCC
>Ga0325411_1000466_pt1 | contig 42500 bp, 19 predicted proteins | sample PopdelMetagenome_13_FD_206181 | JGI IMG/M metagenome (GOLD analysis project Ga0325411, IMG submission 206181) | Populus deltoides microbial communities from Bellville, Georgia, United States - Xylem-PdIQD-R4 | ecosystem: Host-associated > Plants > Phyllosphere > Stem > Wood/Secondary xylem...
ATGGATGAAGGACTGTATAGTAGTCCTAGCTAGGATATAGGAAATCATCCAAGTCTGGTGAATTTCATTTCAAGTAACAAGGCATGCATCTCTTTTTATAGCCTCCAATACAAATTTCGCAAATTACAATTTCCCCGCAGTCCTATCTTTATTTGGACTCCTTCCTCTCTTTCGAAGACCACTTTATAATTAGTCAATTTTACTTTTAATTTAGAAATAGTTTTTATATATATATAATTAGTCAATTTTACTTTTAATTTAGAAATAGTTTTTGTTACATAAATATATCATTTCTTTCCATTATAAGGACCTTTATATTTATTTAAAATGACATAAAATATAGGCATTTTAAAGAAGATATAAATAGATATATCTTATATTAATTATTTATTAAATATATTTTGAAAAAAATAATAAAAAAACTATACATGTAGCTCGTAAAGTATATAGATTGTTGAAGAAATTAAAATTCTCATGAAATCTTCTATAGATGTTTTGTTATCCTTCCACGGTATCTTGAGACCGTGTTAAGATCTTTGATGATTATTTTATTTTGAGAAAAAGTTTGCAAAATTAGTTAATATGATAAAATAAGTTATTATATGTATATTAAGAAAGCAATGATATATATAGATTGTAAGATTAGTGAAATGGAATGGTGAATGCCTTGTTATGGGAATATGATTATGTGTATTCTAAAGTGTGTTGTTATTTTTTTTTTTTAATTTTTTATTTAAATTGTTTACCATTATCATAAGCTAATGCGACTGCAAAACAATGAGTTTGAGGTTTATATATATAATCCTTATTTTTCACCAACATAATTATTGAAAATGTGCAAATCCTATTAAAAAATATGGGGTTACATGGGTCATTTTCTACTTTTCCTCGAAAGTTTTAGGGAAATCTTTAAGACTCAAGTTCTTGCTTTTTGTGACATATGTGTCTATGAATTTGCGATTTTGCATAAAAAATCATTCTAGAATATATTTCATGTAAATCTCTTGGGATAAATCTAAAAGCCTTTTAGATAAGTCCTAATGATTTTGATATCAATCACATAGTTTGCTTCACCCATGTTCTTCATTTCAAAGTTTGTGGACAACAACTTTTTTATAGCAATCATCTCCTTATCATTTCTTGCAATTAATATGTCATTGCAATTAATATGTCATCATACATACAATATCATTTTTAATCATCATAAACCCATCAATGATGATGGCTTAATAAACAAAGATACTATTGTCTGGATGATTTTTCAGTCTATAAATAAATATGTGGAGTTTATAAACTTTGAGCTCCTGACTCATTACAATGAAACTATTTGTTGATTCATATAGATCTTTTTATCTAATTTTTTATTTAGAAATACAGTTTTAACATTTATTTGATGAAGTTCCAAATCTAAAATCGCAACTATTGCTAGAATTAGATGAGTGGAGACAAACTTAATTATCGAGGGAAACGTTTCTTAATAGCTTATATCTTCTTGTTAGGTATAGTTTTTTTTTTTTAATAATCGAGCCCTGTATTTTTTTTTTTGAAACCGTCTAGTTGACATTTCACATTAAAAATCCAGTTTTAACATTCTATTATTGTATCTAATGAAAGGAAACCATTATATTGTTATTTTCATTTGAATGGAAAGCGCTATCTTCGCCTTCATTCCATATGGAGACCATTGTGCGCTATCAAAATAAAAAGAGGAAACTATTGTAATCGTCTTCGCCGTGAGATGAAAATTGATGTAAAGTGGGGATTTCCAAAGAAAATTGAAGTCCTTGGAGTCACATCTAATACAAATGAAGATCCTTTCAGAGGACAAAATCTAGAGTTAAAAGTTAGTAAAAAATAAATGAACAGATAAGGTGAAGTCAAACCCCTACGTATGTTAAGGGGGACATCATTTACCTGTCTCCCGACTCTCCCCTGCGTCCATGTCTAACGTACTTTTTATGACTACAAGGGCGCAGTACTTTTTATTACTATAAGGGTAATACACCGACAATTAATGGTCGTAATAAAAAAAATATTGAAAAGCAATTATATAATCGTCTAACAGCTTCCATTTCTTGGAAAGCGAACTGAAATAAAAATTCCAGAAGCTTAGAGCAGGACTTGACACCCTGCTAATCATTATTTAAGTCATACACAAATTTAATCCTTTAATTAAATGTTTTCAAGTAAAAGCAAGAAAACCCCATGTTGACGATCATCTTGAAGAGTTCTTGGCACCCAGTGACTCATGCCTCTAGGTGAGAATTCAAGTCACATTACCATATCCATCACTGCTTTCTGCATTCCGACAAGCCAAGACAGGCTACACATGTTTAGGTCACTACAGAGTTGTTGCTGGATCATCACTCATGTTCTTGAATGCAGAAAGTTGATATTTATTATTTTGGTTCCAAACTAAGATCACATTGGCCGTGGTATTCAAATGACATGTATTCCAGCAATAAATGCTTTTTTAAGAATGCTAGGAGAAACAAAGGCAAAAATTTGCATCGTAGAGATTTTCAAAATGATGGGAAAAGGTTTCACTCTAAACCAAGCAAAGTCAACTATCAGTAATTTAGATGTTTCAAAGAAGAGAGAATAGCCATTAACATTCATTCACATCAATGGGTCAAGATGATCAACAGCAAAGCTTTTGGTGCAAATATCCGACCACTTTACATATGAAGTTCACGCCATACAAAAGCCAAAACCAAATGATAGCACAGAATCCAACCCACAAAAAAATAAGAGAAAGAAACTCACTGCCCAACTGATGGATTTGTCAGCAATTCAAGTGACTTCCTTAAGTAGTCCACAGCAACTGACACGTCATCAAATGCCAAGGCTCCAACTGCAAATCTTGCAGCTTTGTGTGCCTCTACAATTTTCTCAGGAGGTGGTTGGTAATTGATGTCATATTGGTATGTCTTAGCAGAAGTTGATGCAGGATCCGAGGTGGTCCTCATTATGCTGCTTGAAGGGTACTGTGGAGTTGATGAATAGCTGCTTGTGGGAGGGGCCGGCTGGGGGCTGTGCGAAGAATCAGAACCCTGATAGTATGATGGTTGATGTGATGGTACTGATGGGAGACTACTCTCTGAGAAACTTGGATAAGACTGGAAGTTGGGATAAGAGTATGAGGAAGGTTCATGAGATTGGTAATTTTGTGGCAAATGTGGTTGAGGTTCTTGCGGGTTGGATTGATGGTGGTACGGTTGAGCATATGCAGAATTCTCTGATCTGCTTGCTGGAGGAGGTGGATGAAAATCATGTGAAGGATAGCCAGCAGCAGGGTAAAAAGAAGGTGGAGGGGTGTCTGTCGAACGTTGGCTGCTAGCTGAGTCATAGAATAGAGATGGTGGTGGAACATGTGCAGAATGGTGGTTGTTTACCTTATCATGGAACAGAGGGGATGGTGGAATGTTTGTATAGGGCTCATCATTAACTTGATCGTGGAACTGAGGTGATGGATCAGATTCTGGACGAGCATTGCTAGCTGCAGATTCACTTGGTCCAAGATCCTGCAAGGACAATTATAGTATGAGCACTGAAGATGCTCAGGTTTGCATTGACTGATTGCTAAATTGAGAGTGCTAATATGAGGGTAATCAATACTACTCCATTGTTAAATTAATTGAACATCTATTCGTCCAATGTCAGAGCCAATTTACCAGGAACTTTTAAACTATGACAAATCATAGTACTAAATAAACAATAGCATATCATAGAAGATTCTATCAGAATGTCTAGCTTGCTAATAAAACAAATGCAATAACTATAAAGCTAAAATCAATGGAGAAAAAAAAAAAAACCTAAGGGATCTGCTCATAAGGAGACTCCATAAGCAATAATATTCATGACAATGGGCAGAAGAATGTACAATCACTAAATGCCCACGCCCATTTTGTTTAGAACTTTCAGGTTTTGAATAAATTCAGGGGAAAAAAATGATGTTACATTCCAGCAAACAAGATTAAGACTGGTACTGTTGATATTCGAAACGTACATATCCACCACTAGGTGTGCTTGATGGAATTGATAGATTTTCATCATCAGCAGGTGGGCCTGGGTTGGGCTTCCTTCCTTCTTTCAGAGCTTTCCTTATGTCTGCAGCTTTCCAAACTGCATACTTCTGTTTCTGCTCAAGCTGGCAAAAGTGTGAAAAGTGTAAACATTCAACCAAGCAACCATATTTGCATTCATGCAGTAAATGTGAACAATTTAAAGAGCAAATATAGATTTCAAGTGGAAATATGATAAACAGGAACTCACATCAGGCTGAAGTGCACCAAACTGAGTTATGATCTCAAAGAATATGCTTGCTGCATAAAATGTTTTTGCAGTATTCCTGTAACAAGATAAAAGTTTAATTTGAAAATCCAAATTTAGCAATTTTGTGAAAAATGTTAGATGAGCATAGACATATCCGACCATTAAAAAATTCAACCATCTAATTAAAGCAGCCATAGTCTTTATGATTACGCATTGATTTTCAAAGATTCATGTAATTAGTGCATAGTCACAGAACCCAGAGGAACAATAAATACAACAATGAATAAATAAAGGCACACCTAAGGGAAAATATTACCAATTGAGTGCAATACAAGGTATTTAGGCTCCCTGTCAATGAATCATATCAGATAGTATCAGACTTACCACAACCAAGTGAAGCCACCAAAAAAGACCTGGCTTGGGCTTGCATAATGATGCTATGCACCTAAGTTACTCTCGTCAAAATTATTACAAGAATAGTTTTAATATCCTTCTGGAAAGCTGTCACTTGCATAGTCTTAAAAAGGAATTAGATGACAACATTCCCCAACTCTCTTATCCTCTTGGCAAGGGGTGCAAGCTTTGAAGCATATATTTTGAGTGAAGCCTCATACAAACATGCAAGTGCACACGCAACACATAACAAAAACTTAAATGGCAAATTATAATTATAAGATGCCAATTTGCATTTGTGCAAGACATTTTATATGAATGTCCCAAATAAAAGGCCCTCAGCTCTCCCAAGACAAACTACACAAGTGGATGAAGCTAATTTTTTCATTTGAATTCTGTTGTGACTAAAACTAGTTCAGTCAGGAATGAGGACAGCCACTGAGGGAATCTCAAGGAACAAGTTCCATCAGTTCCTCACTAGTAACAAGTAGATGAGTGATGATTAAGGTATTTCTGCTAATAGATATCAGCTATAGGTACACCTGGATGCATCAGAAACATAAACCATGTTGATAACATAATCAAGAAAAAAATAATGCATCAATGCACCCTGCTGCTAATAAAATCAAATAAGAGAGAAAAAAATAGATGCATCGTACAAATCAGCTCGTCCAGCACGATCTTGTTTGTCTGCCTTCCCAAACACATTCAAGGCAAATCCTTCAAGATACAGATTGTCTTCAGGTCCCAAATTCAATGATTTCTTATCCTGTAAACAGCGAACCCACACTGTGATGAGTGAAGTTGTGATCAAAGACATTTTAAATATAAAGCACATGATTAACCATTGCTCAAACACAAGTATGCAAGGAACAATATAAAGGGATAGCATAAGTTTCCTTTCCCCCATTAAATCCTCAACAAAGACTGGGTAGATCTATCAATCCAATAAACGACATGAAACATCTGGAAGCATCTGCTTGTATAATAATTTTGTATCTTTATATAATAGTATAAATGAAAAATCGTAATTTTCAGAGCATTGTTTTAAATCACAATTCCAGAAGTAAGAACATTCATTATTGAAATACAAAAAACCCCAATGTTAGTTTGAAGCTGCTACAAATTGAGGAATTATTCGAATATAAAGGCAAAGTAAATACTTTCTGAGATAATAAATTAAAACACTTCATGAATATGGAATACTGTTTTCTATTATTTTTTTTTTCAAGAAACAACATTTACTCTATCAAATTTTCAAACTCCTCAGACCAGAATAACAACCAACCAAAGAAAAATAATCAGTAGGCAACACTATAGCCTGAAAAATAGTAACCAAACATGTTGAATTGCTTAGCACAAGCACAAAAGGTATTTTCACAATTAAAAAGAGAAAATTTTCTGAACGAGGAAAGCTTTGAAGAGTGTGAGAGCATTCCAGGTAGCAAGAACACAAGCACTGGTTTAGCTACAAAGCAGATTCCAACCATTGATTTTAAACATTCAGATTAAGCAACCTGGTCCATTATGAGGTGACGGTGAATTAAGCAACCTAGTCCATTAAGAGGTGACGGTGAATTAAGCAACCTGGTCCATTAAGAGGTGACGCTCAGTGACATAGAAGTGTCGAATGGTGCTATTGATGTTGGGCTACTTGAGTTTAGGTTGGCCATGCAAATGAATGAAGTTCTTGATGTTGTTTATTGTCAATGTGGGCCAACTTTGAACTCAAATTTGCAAATCTTCATCACATGGGAAAAAAAGTTTATCCTATGTGATTTTAAAGTTTAGAAGGTGATTTTTTCATATTATCCAACAATGCATGCATTGGAGTTATGTACAGGAAGTTATGGCTGTTTCGGTTTTTAAGCGTTCTATGTGCCTATTTGTGTTTCCAATAAATCAAAACCTGTGTTATTTATTATTTGCCTAGTTTTCTATTTAAGTCATTTATTTTAGTCTCAATCTGTCATTTTGGTTTATCCTTAGACTTGGAGGGTTTTTCCAAGTGTATAATGATCATCCAAACCATGAATTAATGATCTTTGGTTAAAAAATTGAATTAAAAAAACTATGACTTGGCCTTATGGCACCTTATTCAGTTTTGTATCTCCTCGTGAGAGATGAACTTTTATTCTTAACCTTGCATCTCTAAAGTGGTGAGTAAATCTGTATATTTAGATCTCTTTGGTTTTGATTGGTTTTGTACCTTAGAGTGGCGAGCATAAAGTATCCTTTGTGTGTGTGAACTATTTCTACCCTAAAATCACAAAAGCATGCTTAACATCTGTTAACATTAAAACAACAAAAGTATCATACTACTTCCCCTTTATTTTGTTCAACTTACTCGGAAATTATAAGAACCCGGTTGAATAAAGCTTCACCACCCAGAATTTATTAATCGAAAAGAAAAGAAACCCGGATTTTAAAACTTGAAAATTCAACAAAAAAAAAAGAAGAAAACATACTTTAAAAAATAATGAAAATAACAAAGAAAAATAAGGATGAGAGAGAACCTTTTCGAGCTGATTCATGAGAGAAATAAGGAGAGAATTAGTGGTCTTAGTCCGTTCATTTTGTGGAATCCTCAATCCTTTCTCCATCGCATATAATCGACCTGATTAGATTGACAGAACAAAGATGAAAAAACAAGTTTTATCAATTCAAAGAGAAATTGAGAGAGAAAACCTTAGGGTTTAAGAAATTGAAAAGACTCACAGTAATAAGCGACGAGAGTTTCATGTTTCTGTAGCTCATCGGCTCTTTGCAGGTACGGTAACAGTAGTTTCGCTGGCTCGTTCTCGCTCCCCATTGCCTTCTTCCGTTTTAACTTCCGTGTTTATTTTCTCTTTTTTCTTTTATTGCCTTGCAAGACAATTGCAGTGTTGACGCCCCTAGGCCTAAGCCTTGCTTAACATATTAATTAAAAATTAATATTAAAAACAAAACCTCCAAGTAAAGTATTGTTCCACGATATTGTTTAGCGCATGTTTGGATTGGAAATGCGGTACAAACGTATTTTTTTAAATTTTAAATTTTTTTATTAAAAGTTTTTTTTTTATCTTTAAATTATTTTGATACATAGATATCAAAATTAATTTTAAAAAAATAAAAAAAAATATTTTATTACATTTTTAAATAAAAAATATTTTAAACTATAATTACTATCATAATCTCAAATAGACTTTAAATAAAATAAATCAAGGTGAATTACCTCACTGATTTATTTTTTCAGTTTATATTTTTATAGATCTAAATTAATGAAAAGTTAAAGTAAATTTATTAAAAAAAAGTAAAAATAATTGTTTTTCTAAACTTAGGAGTTAAAATATATTTTAATCCTTTAACTTTTTAAATTATAAACTTATAGTTCTTAAAAATTTATGAAATTTAATTTTAGTTTTAAACTTTATTTTCCTTATTTTTTGGTATTTGGTTTGACAAAAAAGAGAAATAACTGAATTCTGGTAATTAAAAAATAAAGTCTGGGTTGAAATCGATTTTAGCTATGAAAACAAGTGGTTTTAATGTCAATGGATTTCTTTTGATGGAAAATTTTATACAAAGCATTTTTTTCCTTAAACCTGTTTCAAATGGTAGATTAGCACCTGAAAAAAAAATATTTTGAGTTGATTGTGAGTTTTGAAGCTATTTTTTGGGTTGTTAGATGCTATAAAAATATTTTAGAAGGTCAGAGTTTTTTTTTTTTCAAGTTGAAATATGGATGAAAATAGGTTTCTCCTAATTTGACACAAACTAGTCTAATTTTTCAATGACCGGAGATTGTCTAAATCTAGGTAGTGTAAATGACACATCGCTTACTATTTTTCTTCAAAGCAATAAAGGGAGGACGATCCTTAAAAAAATTAAATAATAATAATAATAATAACAACAAAGTCCAAACCCGCGTGACTTTGCCTTTTTCTAGAGGCCTAGGAACTCTAAATCTTCCTGACCCAAGAAATTGAGTTTTTTTTTTTCATTTTTATCCAATATAATTGCATTTTTTTCTTTTCTTTTTTTTAATTTCTAGTTGATTATTAATTGAGCAACATAATTTGTTTTAGTTTGATTTTTTTTCCAATCACTTTGATATTTTGTTGATTTTTGATTTTATAGTTGTCTATTTTAGATCAAAACTTATAAAAAAAATTGTTGAACATAATTGAGTTCATGACCGAGATCATAAATTTAGCTAATTAACTTTTGTTAAATAGGGAACTAGCTTAATTTTTTTGTTGCATAAATAGTTCTTGTTGCAATTAGAAGTATGCATAAATTTTTTGAATTCTAGTAAGATTTTTTTATATACGAAAACACATCATAAAAATCTATAGATAAACTTTTTTTTAAGAAAGAAAAAATATTCAATCAATGACAAAGCACAAGTCAAATGGCAAATATAATTATCATTTATATATAATTAAATTCTTAATAATTCGATTATATCCGTACTTAAATAATTCCCATGTCTATAAAAAATGTTTAGCTTATAATTTATCTCATCAAAAGGCTTGAAAACAAAATTTGTTTAAAAATGAATTTTTTTATTATTTTAAACTCATTCCATACTGTATTACCCAAAACATAATAATTCAACTCAATTGATCATTTTTAGAGTAATTTAATAATAAGAATTTAATTGAGATAATTTATATCTCTAAATGGAAAGAAAAATGAATAAACTATGCATTCTATATTTTGATGATATTAAATTTAAATTCTTAATTTTTATAATTATTAAATTATATATATTATAAATAACAGTGCATTACTTGATATGGTAATTTATTTAATAAAATAACTTAATTGTAAACTAGTAAGAATGAGAATAAATTACAATTTAAAGCAAAATATTTTAAATTATAATATATATATTCTTTTTCTTATTAAAAGTGATTAATATATTTTCTCGCAAAAATATAAGTTTTTAATATTTTTAAAATGAGACTAAAATTCTTTTACGATTTTTTTATCCCAAACTTGTAAAATCCAAGCAAAATCTTTTTTTTTTCTAAAACATGTCAAAATACTTTAAATTTTTAAAAAATGCTAAAATAGTTTTTAGAATTTTGGTGGTATGAAAAAAAAAATTATTGTTGTAAAATATTTTTTATATTATTTTTATATGGCTTTGTTTGGTAAAAAGTTATTTTTTCTCTAAATAAAACTGTCAAAATAGATATAAGGGCATATTTGTCAAACACACCCTTAAACCAAAAAACTTTTTTATCAAAAAAATTGAAAACCAAATAAGGCCTTTCCCAAATGACTTGAACTATTAGGATGACTTGAAATCTTTGATTCGACCATAAATCTAACCAAAAACACTAGTTTGACCAAAAAACAAACTAAAATCAAAATTAAAACCAAATAGATCAAACTTGTAAAAAACACAAAAAACATGAATTTTTATTTTAAAAATGGATCAAAACCCATAAAACTCAAGAACACGAAAAACATGTCTTGTAAACATGAATCAAAATCTAGACCAGATATGAACAATCCAAGAACATAGGCATGTTGAAAATTAATCACTGAACAATAATCAAACATCAAACATCAAACATCATCGATTATCAACCAATAATCACGATTTGATCAAAATAGGTTTTAGAGTAAAAAACAAAACCTTATGATTAAAACTAAAAAAAAAAAGTTATTGATGTGAATTAACCCTTGATTATTAATTAATCAAGTCTCGTAAAATTAAAATTGCTGGTGCGCAGAATTGAACCAAAACTGATCCAAATCATGGAGTCAAGACAATGTTCTTTCCATGAACATGAAAAACAAAATAACAGAATTGCCCAGAAATATTCGAGCTACTGTCAAACCCAAAATTTTACCTTGCAAGCCTAGAAACCAAGTTTTTTTTTGTTCACACAAACCACATTACCATTGTTACACATGATTAAGCAAACATGAACAAGAAACAACACTAAATCATCAAAAGCTGCCTAATATTCCAATTCTCAGAACTTCCAAATTAAAATAGTAAGCATATTCGATAATTTGATGTTCATAACTGGCATTTTAACACTCAATAGAACTCGCACAAATCCAGAAACCAAGAACATGTAACAAAGCAAACATCAAAAGCCTCCTTCCACTTTTAGGCTGGTTCCAAAAATACTGCATTCAAAAACAAAACCACAAACATATCTTATTGGCATCTAGTAACATAAACAACAAACTCAAATCATAATTAAGCAAAGAAAAATAATATTTTTATGCATTAATTAAAATCCAAGCTCAACACAATGTAACACCAAAATAAGTTCAAAACATCATTCAAACATGCAAGGAAGAGCTATAGGTGTGACTCATAGACATCACCTACTAGTTTAGAGATGGTTTATACCTTCAAAGCTTCAATTAATGACTATTGTCCCTTTTGCTCTCTTTTGGAAAATTTTGCCTCCACAAATATCTACCTTTTCAGATCTAAAGAAACCCTCGTGCTAAGCTTGTGAACCTTCACAACTAGGATCTTTTTGTCTATATTTTTCTCTCTTTTTTTTCTCCTTCCTTTTCTCTAGATTATCAATAGGTATTTATAGGTTTTTGCTAAGATTTTTTAATGGATTCAATCAAGGATTGATCAATGATTGACCCTTTAATCAACATGGGAGGATTTTGGAATGGTTTTAATAGCTAAAAGCTCTAGATCACAATGGTTTTGCAATGGTGGTTTTTCAACAAACTTGGTTTTGGGGATTGTTGGTGGTTTTGATAAACTTGGAAGCTAAGAAGTTGTTTCTAGCCTATTGAACTTGAGATAAGCGTGGCCACCTCTTGATAAGAACCTATTAAGAAGATTTAATGTGTGAATATACGAAGAAATCCTCTGGTTTTGCACAATATGTATCACATTCATGGTTGACTGAGCTAACCACTTTCAAAGCCTTGTTAGAGCAACTATAATGTCATTGTCATCAGAGACCACCTAAAGTTGGTAAAGGGGAGTCATATCTTTCGTTTGGATCTAACCTTGCTTAATTTGGAGATCTATAGCTTCACATTCATTTATTTAAAGATGTCAACTCGATCAACCCAAAACTGCCAAAAAAAAAGATGAATATTGGGCGAACTACATTTCGTTTATCTTCTGTTCCAATTGTTGCATGTCATCTAATTTAACCACTAATAAATTAGGGTTTTTAATTTTGGATTTGGCTAAAATTAAATTTAGTCCCTAATTATTTGATTTCTTTTAATTGCACCAGTAATTAACTTATAACTTTTGAATTTAAGCAATTAAGTCCTTGATTTTGTCAATTCAAATCCCTTCATTCTTATGCTTTTTATAGTTTGGTTTTTGGTTTTGAACTTTTTAATGAATTCATCTATTTCAGTCCCTGAAACCACACGTATTTTTTGTTTTGGTCCTTAGTTTTGAATTTCTTTAATTAAGTTCCTAATTACTCATAAAACTTTAATATTTATTAAATTAAGTCCATGATTTAATCAAATTAGCTTTTAAAATTGCAATTTAACCTCTAGACTTCAATTTCTTCCAATTATAACCTAAATTGAATTCAAAAATCAATTTTCATTTAATTGAGCCTTCAATATATTCTATTAAACCCTAATTTATTTTTTCAATTGAGTCCTTAAATATCCAATTTTGAAATTCTCTTCCCAAATTCAATTTCCTAATTCATGGGGCCTTCACCAGTTCATATTAGACTACCAATTTTTCCAACCTTGTATATTTTGACCTTCTCCAACCAGTCTTCGATAATTTTTTGGGGCATTCTTCATGTTCTCTCCAATATATATATTATTTTTTCAACCTTTTCAATTTTTACTTTGTATTTCCTTTTTTATTTTTTTGGTTTTTTTTCTCTTTTCTAATTTTTTTGTATATTTATACAGGCATAGATCTCCAAAATAGATAACAACATGTGTCATTGTCTTTCCATGAATTATAGGGATTTCATGCTATATAAGAAAGCAAAAGGACGGCGATAAAATTAGGGATTTGATTTAACAATTAAAACAAGAGTTTTCCTAACTAATTTGGGACATCAAAGGGCAGCTAAAACTATCTTAGGCTTTCTAGGGTGCTAAATTTGACCATAAGGAATTCTAGGCAAAGAAGAAAATTGTTTTTGGCTATTTAAACTTGTTTTTATAAAGAACTATATTTATTATTTGGGATTTGCATTATTGTCATTATTTTTTTATTTGGGTTCATGACAACCCTTTAGTTATTGTTTAGGGTTTATTAAGTGTTTTAGGCTTTATTTTTTGTTGGGCTTTGTTTTGGGCCTTGAGTTTATGATCCATTAGGATTATCTGAGTATAAATACTCTATTATATGAACTTATTTTTAGTTGGATGATTATTAACATTTTTCCCATAGCTTTGCTTGTGTGTTATGAGGTATTCTAACAATTTTTTAGTTATTGAAAGAACTAAATTTGACTTATCGACGAACAAATGTCTTCATGGCATCTTCCTTATACTTCTCATTCATGATTTGCTAATCATTGTATAGGGGTTCAAACTCCAATAATGTTGGTGCCTTAGTCCAAGGTAATTATTCTATCACTTTTTTTTTATCAAATCTAATTTCTGGCTTTCCAAGATTGTGTCAATCTTGTTTGTGGGTTTCTGGATCATTATATTCACAAGGTTCATATAAGTTGATATTGGAGCTTGGCTTTAAAAATTAGGTTATATCACTTTTAATCTTTCATTGTTTGGTTTATTTATGCGTCTAATCTCTTGTTTCTATCCATATTTTTTTGAGTCAGTTTACTCTATTCCTTGGTTTTTTCTCATGTTCTGTACTGTCATTAGCGTTTTAGGGTTTGTGATAAATTTTTTTTAGTATATGTCAACTTAGAATAAGAAAATAAAGGAAATAAACAAACAAATCGTAAATTCAATGGGGCTGTTACAATCATGTTAGTGCTAAGAAATTAATTATGACATGTATTCTAATGAAGCATTATTACTGAGGGAGAGGGACAAACAAATAAGGGTTCAAGCTAAAGAACACAAAAGCCTATCATGTATGCTAGGGGCGGTGTAGAAATAACTTGATGATTTAAAATAATTAATTAATGCTAGGCAAACTTTAGAAAGAGATGAGCATCAACGCGAAAAGAATGCAAGATGAAAGAAAAGAATTGCTACTTTCATACAGTGTTATTAAAGACGAGTGTTGGCAAGGAAAAAGCATTGAAAGCTTAAACAAGAGGTTGATGAAGTATCCATTATTCCTATTAAATATTTCAAGGATGAATATTTATTAGAGAGAGAATGACATGATCCATGCAAGGGATGACATTTTGTTCTTAGAGGGAAAAGTCTTATTTAAGGAGTTGTCACCTAGTATTATGGTTACTAGGAACCCTAACTCGTCAAGAAAGATTTTATGATATGGGAATGGTTACGTAAAATGAAAGATACTATCACCCCTAAAACATCCCACCTGAGGTAGGCTGCATTGCTAATTTTATCTTAAATTGCTAAGGGTCTGTTATGTTATGTTATCGATGGTCTGCCTCTAATATTCCTAACTCTGATGTTAGTGAATATTCAACTACAAAGACTTTCAATTCTGGTGTTGGTAAGTATTACATGAAAAAAAAGCACGATATTCCTAACTTTGATGTCACTGAATATTAGAGTTCAAAATAATTCTCAATTCTAGCATCAATATTCCTAACTCTGATGTTAGTGAATATCAAGAGTATTTATAATAGTCCAATTTCTAGGACAACACCTAAACAATATTATATGGGAATTTGTTTTTGTACATGTAAGTCCATAAAAAAATATATTAAAATTTCAGCAGAGTCTCCCCTATACTAGGAAGTCTCAAGTTATTGACATAAACTTGTTTTATTCCTATAAATCTTTCCTCAATTTTGATCCAATCATCATGGATCTTAATCACAACATTTATAATCTCCACATCATAAATTCTATACAACAATACACATTATAAATTGCGTTTAAAGAAACCTTAATACACACACACACACACGCGCACACACACCAAAAGCTTATCATTAAATTACAAGTTACCAAAATTTTACATGGTTTTAAAATACACATATAATGTTCCTAGTCTAGATAACAAAAGATGGAATAAAATAGGAATCACTCTTGGCGTGAATACGATGGACCTGGAGAAATACAACATGTGATGTCAATATTAAAAAATAATAATAACATTGACAATGGAATCATTACTAGATTTTTCACTTCTCTTTATCAATTTCAAACGCAATATTAAGACCTTTTTTTTGTTTTTTTAACTTTCATCATTCAACGATACTCTCTATATCTGCTGTGATCCAAGCAACACCAAAAGATCCATTGGAGGTCCCAATTGGTCTAGTGACAAGTTTTAGGGCTAAGACTAAGAGGCTCAAAGAGACTTTCAATTGATTCTTTGATATACATGGGTTAAGGAGGACTTCAAGAGGGTAATAAATAATGAAGAGCAAGCATTGATTTGTATATTATTTAAATTGGATTTATGTGTGACCTATTAAGAAAACTAGGGTTACTTAGCTTTCTAGTATAAATATATTTTTTGAAGAATATTAAGAGAAATAAATTTTGCAAACTAAAAGTATTGTCTCTCTTGGTTCTTGATTGAACTTCAATTCTTCAGAGAATTGATCAATTGTTACTAGTGATTTTATACTTCTTTTGCTTGTCTTCAAGTGTAGGCATTGTGATTGAGTGGTTTATAGTCTTGTTGTCTTAGAGCAAGTCTTTCATTGTGATAAGCTCATCTTCATACTCAAAATTGGATTAGATAGATCTTGGGTTCGCGAATTCCATTAAGTTCCGCTAGGGTTCGCATCAATAGGTCCGACCCAGCCCAATATATTTAATAATAATATTAAAAAAAATTTAAAAAAAGAAAAAAATTCAAATTTTCCAAAGGACATTTTAAAATTGCATCTTTCTCATGTTTTGAAATGTAAAATGGATATCATAACCAGTTTATGATTATCCGTTAGGGTTTGATCAAAATGTAAAAAAACTATCACTAATCATTTTGTTCACTTTATAATTAAAATGCAAGGATTTAACTGTAAACTTTAATATTTAGGGGGTATAAAATTACATTGTAAAGTATACCACCCTCAGGTATTAAAAATAAAAAGCGCAAAATAAATGCGATGCTAAAATTTGAACTTTAGAATGATTAGGATTTAACTCAATAAGATAGAGACTTTTTCATAAAGAGAGATCTACCTTGAACCTTAGACGAGACCAACAAATAGAAACTTGACCTAGAAAAATAATCAAACAATAATGCGGCTTACCTCAGGTAGAGTGTACTGGGGGTAATGCGTCTTTTCCTTGCACAACCAGTCCCTTAGTTAGACTTTCACGGACCATAGGTTTTCTAGTAACCATAATACTAGGTTGTGACTTCTAAACCATATAATCATAACTTTATGATTATACCTAAACCCCTTTTCAACACACACTCATAGAAGGCAGACAACGCCATTCTCGACGTTGGGCGCACCCCGCGACACTAGCAATTGGATAATGAAAAGCACCAGAACCTTAGACTACTACTATGAAGTTTCAACCTTGGCCACCTTGGGTTGTCATAAGGTAATACTGGATGATACTGATATTTGGCATCAATATCTTGGTCATATTAACTTTAAGGACTTGTTAAAGATCTTTGAAAGGGAAGCAGTATGTGGTTTACCAAATTTACAAACAGTCAGGAAGATGATGTGTGGAGCATGTTTGGAAGGAAAACAAACTAAGACTCAACATAAGAAAACTACTAACATTCTGACCTCAAAACCCTTTGAATTGTTGCATATAAATCTAATGGGTCCAACTCAAACTAAAAGTTTGTGTGGAAAGAAGTATATCATGGTTATGGTGGATGACTATTTAAGATATAGTTGGGCTATTTTGTTAAGATAAAAGTTTGAATCCTTTGATTTTACAAGGGAACAATTTAGATGTCTGCAAACAAAAAACAATCTTTTCAAGTTTAGAATTCACAGTGACTATGACAAAGAATTTAAAAATGCTAACTTTTTATCATTTTTTGATGAATATGGTATATATCAAGAATTCTCTACTCCTATCACTCCTCAGTAGAATGGTATAGTTAAGAGGAAGAATAAAGCTATATAAGAAATGGATCAAATTATGTTCAGTATTAAGAAAGTTGCATTATACTTCTGGGATAAAGCTATTAACACTACTGTCGTACGTGATCACAACGACGCATGGCTGAACTTGCTGAAAAATATGTGTGAGTGTGCCTCCACAAGAGGCTTGTTATTGGGAAGGAAATGGTTTTGAGTTTAATCATAAAATTATGATTAAGGTCTAGGAGCTGCCACCTAATATTATGGTTACTAGAAACCTATGGTTTGCGAGAAGTTGAGTAAGGGACTAGTTGTGCAAGGAAAAAACGCATCACCCCAAGTGCACCCTATCTAAAGTAAGCTGCATTGTTGTTTGATTATTTTTTTTCTAGGTCATGTTTCTATTCGTTGGTCTTGTCTAAAGTCAAAGGCAAATCTCCCTTCATGAGAGAGTCTCTACCTCATTGAGTTTAATCCTAATAATTTTGAAGTCTAAATTTTAGCATCATATTTATTTTACACTTTGTATCTTTAATACTGGAGAGTGTACTCTATTGTGTAATTTTACACCCTCAAGTATTAAAAGTCAACATCTGAACCCTAATATAAAATACACAAAATGTTTGGTAAAGGGTTTTTGACATTTTGGCTAAATCCTATCGGATAATCATAAACTAGTTACAATATCTATTTTTTGAATTTTTTAAACTATCGGATAATCATAAACCAGTTATGATATCTATTTTTTGAATTTTTTAAAATATGAGAAAGATGCAATTTTGTCTTTTTTATGAAAATATGCTTGGAAAACTTTTTAGGATTTGACTGTGTTCATGAAAAAAAAATATTTTTTTTAAAGGGAAAATTCATTTAAAAGTTTTGAAAATTTTTTTGAGATTTTTTTAATTTTTTTAGAATTATTTTAGAAACAATTAAGTATTTTAACACCGGATCTGTACCTTATAGGATAAAAATATAACCCAATATTAAACAAAATTGGTAGAAAAACACGTAAAAAAATTAGAAATATTTTGAAATGCCCTTTGGGATTTTTTTTGGATTTTTGCCTTTTCTTTTTAATATATAATATTATAATATATTATTATATTATTTTAACTAAACATATTATAAAATTTATGAGTCGAGCCAACTAGCGGCCCAACAGGTTGGGCCATCATCAACCCAACGAATCTGGGTTTTTCTTTTTTTTTTTTGGGCTAGGCCAGAACAGGTCCAGCCCAAGCTGGGGGGTAATTATTCCCCCCCAGTGCCTTGTATGCAGAACGAACTATGCATATAGGAAAATAAAAGGGAAGGAAACTCGCGGTGGAGGAGATTTGGAGGGGGGAAAGTGTGATAGCGCTAATGAAGGGAAAGGCTGGTGGTGGCCGAAGGCCACGGTAGAGAGAGATAGAAAAAAGAAAGTTCACCGTGGCAGAAAGGAAATGGGGGAGGGGGAGACTGATTTTCTCTCAACTTTAGACTTTAGAATACCCTCTCTTCAGGACATGAAATCCTCATCTATTTATAAGGGTTGGAAGCAGGACATTTGGTCTCCACTGGTGCTAAATCTTGGCCCTTGGTTTGACCTAGAAGGATCCCAACTATTGGCTCAAAGTAGCTATCATGGGTTGTCAGGTTTGTTGCAGGAAAATGGCTGGTCGGGTGGGCAACTTTGGGGCAGTGTCATTGCCTCTGTGTTATCATTCAGCTAGAACTGACCACACTAGGGTGTAGTCAGATGTCAGATGATCATTTTGGCGTAAGTTTTTTCTATTTTGGTGGAGAAACGAAGCTTCAAATGCCTTGAAAAGTAGGTCACTCGAGCAACTTTTCTGAAAGAGAAGATGAACAGTTGTAACATAATGTCGTCATTTTGGGCAATTGCACTTTAGTCCTTCGATTTGTATTTATTCATAATTACACCCCTGATTGGCTTCAAACTTTCAATTTTATACAATTGTACCCTTATCAAACTTTAATTTAAGCCTTGGACTTTAGCGCCTTTTTTATTTTGGTCATAGGTCTCGGATTTATGCAATTTTACCTCTAATTGACCATCAAACTTTGAAATTTCTTTAATCTACCTCTGATTTCAGCCAATTGGGTCCTAGAATTCGGTGCTTTTTGCAAAACGATCATTGGCTGTGAATTTCTTTAATTTAGCCCTTAAATGACCCAAAAACTTTGATTTTCTTGCAAATTCACCTCTGATTTCAATCAATTGACTTGGTAAAAATTAAATTTGGTCTCTTAAAATTCCAATCTTCTCAATTAAGCCCAAATTGGGCTCCCAAACTTAATTTTTCACTAATTAAGTCACTAATAAAATTAATTTGACCTATTTAAAGTATAATCCTTGCACCTAATTAAATCCTTCAATTGAACCTAAATTAATTCTTAAACATAATTAAACTTTAATTTGGCCCATGATTAAATCAAATTGGCCTATTAAAAATCTGATTATGTCCTTGGGCTTAAGTTTTATGCAGATTCGTCCAATAATCACATAACTTGACCTTGAATTTACATTGTCTTTCTAGTTTTTGATAAAATGGGGTACAATTAGGCTCCTGATTTTGTCTAAAATTGCAGCTTAATTTTTCTTGCTTTAGCCATAACACCAGCCTTCTTGCTCTTGCTATTATTTTTTTTGGAAAAAAGAAAAGGTGAATTTAGGGAATAACCTAGAAATGAGTTATGACAATTACTATATACATTTTAAATCGTGTTATGTTTAGATTTGAAACAAAACTTATTTTTTTATTAGTTATGGAACAACAAGAAGCCCACAGTCAAATACTTCAAAGTGTTTGAGAGTTCTTGTTAATCTTGAAAGTGATAAATAAATATTTCTTGGATACTCATCTACAGATTAAAATTGTCATGAAATTAATCAATATGGTTGTTGATGACAATATGAAGAAATCTATTAAGAAAGATCTCGATAACATCATTGAGATAACTAAATAAACCTCATTAGAACAAGATGAAAAGTTAAGGAGAGTTCATATGTTTCTGAACAATCATAAGAGAAAAACCTTCCTCATGGATAAAACACAATCATCCGAATGAGAACATTATCAGAAAACTAGATGAAGGTATGAGGTTAAAAAAAAGAGTTATCAATCAAGTCTTATTTATATGTTATTTGTCATAGATTGAACCCAAGAAGGTTGAAAATGTCCTCCAAGATGAAAGTTGGATCAATGCCATGCATGGGAACTAGTTCTAAGTCCCAATAGTCACAACATAATCGAAATCAAAAGGATCTTCAAGAACAAATTAGACAAGTATGAAAGAAACATTAGAAAAAAAAAAAAAAACAAGACTAGTGGCACAAAGATACACTCATATTAAAGGGATTGATTTTGATTAAACATTTGCACCCGTGGCTTGTTTGGGAACAGTTCGCATAGTATTTGCAATCGTTTATTACTTGAATTTAAAATTATATCAGATGGATATGAAAAGTGCATTCTTAAATGAAATTTTACAAGAAAAGGTCTATGTAGAATAATCAAAAGGTTTCACTAATCTTTTGTTTCCTAATCATATTTACAAGTTAAAAAAAGTCCTCTATAATCTAAAACAAGCACTGCAAGTATGGTACAAACAATTAACAACATATATGTTAGATAATAGTTCCAAAAGTGGACTAACTGACTAGACTCTTTTCGTAAGAAAAAATGGCAAACATTTATTTATTGCTCAGATTTTATTGATGACATTGTATTTGGAGCTACTTGTGATTCACTTTCTCATGAGTTTGCTAAAGAAATAATATCTAAATTTGAAATGAGTATAGTTAGTAAGTTAAACTTCTTTATTGGCACATAAATTACGTAGAGCGAGAATATAATTTTTTTTTCTCAATCTAAGTATTCTAGAGATATGGTTAAGAAGTTTGGCATGAAAGGAAAGAGTTATGCTCGAACACCTATAAGCACATTTGTCAAAATCAGCTCAAATTCTATAGGTAAGTGTGTTGATTCTACACTTTATAGACCTAACATTGCTGCTTTACATTACTGCTATTAGACCTAACATTGCTTTTAGAGTGAGTGGTTATGCTATTTTTCAATATAATATTAAAGAATCACATTTTACATTAGTTAAAAGAATCTTAAAATACCTAAATGCTACAATTGACTATGGGCAAAAGCCGAGTATATTGCAGCAAACAGTTGTTGTACATAACTTTTTTGGATGAAGAAGATGCTAAAAAATGGTGGTTTCTCTTAAGATACTATGATTATTTATTGTGATAACTCTAGTGAAATTATTATCTCTAAAAATCTTGTACAACATTAAAGAACCAACACACACACACACACACATATAAGACATCATTTCATTAGAGACTTGATTGAATAAAAGATTGTGTCATTAGAATATGTGACCATCGAACATCAATTGGCTAACTTTTTCATAAAACCTTTAGATGGTCTAAGATTTGAATTTTTAGGAAAGTCATTGGTGTATGTGACATGCTCTAATTCTTAAAAGAGAAAGAATTTGTAAAAAGAAATGTATGTGTATAAAGTTTGTTTGTGTTTTTATATGTTTTTCACACAAGTGATAGGTTACTAACATTGAAGCACAGAAGCAAACCTTACAAGTATACCTAATATGTACCTTTAAAATCTCATAAATTTCATTTTGCTAGGATTGAGAAAAATCTTATTTGGTATGATCTTTGCTTTTGAAATGTAATTCTTTTGCAAGACCAAATAAAAGTATTATATTAAGCACTATAAGGAATTCAATTTGTTTTACTAACTACTAGCAAAAGAAAAATTAATTTATAGGCAAGTATGCTAGTTGAACTTACTACATAAGCAATTAAGACACTTCTCCTCATAGATCCTTAAAAAAAAGTCAAGCGTTCACATCATTGTGAAAAAAATCAATTGCTCACTGTGGAAATTGATAAGCAATTACATAATGGAAATGATAAAGTTTATCAAATCTTATGTTAAGAGTGAAAATCTTCTGTATCCAGACCCTGACATAAATTTGACTTTCAAGACATGCTCATACCTTGCTAGCATATCTCATATAAAAAAAAGATGAATAAAGAAATTTTAAAGTAGGGTTGTTGTTTTTCTCACTAACATACTCATATATTGATTTAGTCAACTAAAAAGACATGTGTTCATAAATCAAGTCTGACCAATAAGGTATGTATCTCTTTTCAAACTGTCAAATGTGAGTATTTTTAGGCTAGAAAATTAGGTTACTTTATGCAGCTTCATATCTTTATCTAAGTGTATAATCAAATACACTTATGGAAAAACATGTGAAAATGATGTGGCGTAATTGATTTATGAAAAAAAAATGGTTAGTCTAAAGAGTCAATCTTCTTCATAACATCGATGTGTCATCTTAAGAGAGACTATAGGTACATATCACAAAGCTTGATGTGAGCGGGAATAGGAGAAAAACAACTTTTTCAAAGCCAATTTAATGGTTCTGTTAATTAACATACATAATCATCATTATCTCTCTCTCTCTCTTCATATTTTATTTTAAAGCACTCATCTTGCAATATTCCAAGAAAATATCTTCATCTAAATTGAAATCTTCTGATAAATACAAAAAAAAAAAACTTATGAGACAACATCTACTCATCCTCTCCATCATGTATTTAACTTTTCTGTAAAAATAGTAAGGATGTCCTATCTTTATAATCATATGTGCACTACATTTACAGAATACATTTCTTTTGATTTATTGTTTTTAAAAATGGCTAATACATTTTTTTGTTGAAGGGATGTTAAAAAGTAAACCTAAGAAGAAACCTAGAACACTTGTTTCAAGCTCTTCAAATGAGAAAGAACAGGACACCCTATCCCCTAAAGAGACTTTAATCTAGCCCTCTAAGATTTAAAGGATAGAAGAAAAGGTCAAAGTGGTGGTTGGTTCCTCTAAATATATAACACAATCTACAAAAATTTACCGCTTCACTTCCTCTAATGTAGAGATGGCTTACAAAATCAATTTCTTTAAGAAAAGTGTATGAGGTGAAAAAGAAGTTTCGGTAAGTGATCTTTTAGACTATATATTTGCATTCATAGAAAACATCTTTAAGAATAGACAATGGGGGTAAACTAATTGAAAGAACACCTACTCCATATGTTGAAGTAGTTAGAGAGTTTTATGCAAATTATGAACCTTTCCATCTTGATGACCACTTTATTACTTCCATTGTTAAAGGTCAAACCCTTAAGTTGTCTCCTGTTGTCATTAGGAAGTTATATGAGCTACCTGAAATAATAGATCCTGACTTTTCATGTAAAGGAATATGAGCCTATTCAAAGACTCAGATGATTGATTTGTTTATTGGCTTTAAAGGATCAAAATGGTCTGCTAAAGCATATAGATTGCCTATGAACATTATGCTACCTTCTTATCAACTGTTAGTAGAAATTATGCTAAAAAACCTCTGGCCTATTGGAAGACATATTAAGCTAACAATTAAGAAAGCTTAGTTCATGTATGCTATTGCTACTGATGTTCCTATCAACCTAGCCATCACTTTATTAATGTCATACAAAAAGCTACAACTAAGAAGGGAATGGGTTTGCCTTTTGATGGATTGATATCTAGGGTAGCAATCATGACTAAAGAACCTTTACATGATAGTGAGCCAACAATCAAGATTTATGAAAAGATCTCATTCATAATTGTTGTCAAATCTAAAATTATGGTCGGTAAAAAGAGATCACATTCTAAAGAGTCTATCTTCTCTCAAACCAAAACTCCTAAAATCCCCTACTCCCTTTTATAATAGAACAATTGTAAGTATTATCAAATAAGTTTGATAGTTTTACTAGATAGTGGGAGCACAAGATTAACATATATGTGTCAAGATATTGTTGAGGTTGGCACATCAGTCTGTTATTGATGAAGATGAGGAATAGGATTGGTGCCAAAACAAGAGGGAGACAATGATGTATGAATGAGAGAGGAAGCAAGTAAGCAACCAATCAGCCTTGTTAGAAGATTTTTTTTATTTTGGAATTTTATTGAATTTTAATTAATAATGAATATTGAATATTATAGTCTATAATGACTAAGATATTTTTAGCATAGGAACCTTTATGTTGAATACTTGAAGCACTTTGAACTTGATGCATGTAGTTGTGTGATAATATCTTATGCATAATAGTTTTTTAATATATTATGAACTATTAGGATGCAACATGCTGCATGAAGTAGTTTTTGAATATGTTATGAACTGTTTGCATGAAACATGTTAGGAACTGATAGGATACCATTACATAAATATTATTAATTGTTCTCATACTATAAAACACTATTTTAATTATGCTTGTAGGAATACTTTTAAAAAGTATTTGTATATGATTGAACTATCTAAACTACTTGCATGCTAATTCATCTTTATTATGTTTTTTCCCAAATCAACTAAAAGGGGAGATTGTAAATGTTGAAATGATTAGCTTTGATTAGTGAAGGATTATTTGCTTTGACGAAGATGAATTTGTTTAGATTGTTAGTTTGTTCAAATTAGATAAAGAATTAATCAATTTTATCTTATAGGACATAACACAATTATTTTTATAATTATCTAGTTTTTTGGATAAACTATATAGGAAGTTCATATAGTTTTTATCAAAAAACAATAACTATAAGTTATCCAAAGATAACTATCAAAGAAGCGTTTTTATAAAACACAATTATTAGTCTGTTATGAACATAATAAACTAGAAAACTTGAAGATAATATTTATCAAAGGTTCTTATCATTATCACATCAATATGTATATAACAAAGTGTAAGACTGCAAGAGCAGCACATATGAGAGAAGCACTTGTAGTAGAGCAAGAGTGCCTAATCAGCTAAGGAGTTACATAGAGTTTCATAACATATACTTTTGACACACAAGTGAAGTGTGAAGAAAATTATCAAGAAGAATTGTTTGCTGAAGAATTGGAGAGCCTATAAACTTCTAAGAAGATTTCATATGTTAAAGGGGATCTGATTAAGCAATCAAAACAAGAGTTTTCCTGGCTAATTTAAGACATCAAAGGGCGACAATAACTAGCCTAGGCCTTCCAGGATGCTAAATTAGATGATAAAGGAGTATAGGAAGGGAAGGCAATTGTTTTGAGATATTTAAGCTTGTTTCATAAAGAACTATATTTCTTATTTGGGTTTTATGTTATTTTCATTATTTTGAACTTGTTTTAGTTTTAGTTCTGATTTTTACTTTAATTTTGGTTCATGACAGCCCATTAGTCATTGTTTCAGGTTTATTAAGTGTTTTGAGCTTTAGTTTTTGTTGGGCTTTGTTTTGGTTCTTGGGTCTAAGATCTATTAGGGTTATTTGGGGAGTATAAATGCTCCATTGTAAGAACTTATTTTTAGTTGAATGATTATTGAAATTTTGTCGCAACTTTGCTTGTGTGTTGTGAGGTATTCTCGTGTTTTTTAGTTCTTGAAATAACTGAATTTTAAATATTAAGGAACAACTATCATCATGACATCTTTCTTATACTTCTCGTTTTTTATTATCTAATTGTTAGGTGGGAGCTCATATCCCAATAGTGTTGGTGTCTAATTTCAAGGTAATTTTTATCTCACTTTTTCTATGAAATCTGATTTTTGGCTTCCTATAATTATGTCAATCTTGCTTATAAATTTCTAGATTATATCCATGGGGTTCGCATTAGTTGGTATTAGAGCTTGTCTTTAAAAATCAGGTTACATCCCTTTTAATCTTTTATTGTTTGGTTTATTTTTTCATATAAGCCCCTATTATCTTGTTTATAGGTTTCTAGATCAGTATATCCATGGGGTTCACATTAATTGGTATTAGAGTTTGACTTTAAAAATCAGGTTATATCCCTTTTAATATTTTATTGTTTAGTTTATTTTTGCATATAATCCCCTGTTTCTACCCTTTTTTTTGGGTTAGTTGGTTTTATTTCTTTATTCCTTCCTAAGTTTTTTTTGTCAATAGCATTTTAGGGTCTGTGATAAAAAAATAAGTAAAGTTGTATTCCATCAATTTTGTCTACTTGGAGTAAAGAAAATTAAAGGAAAGAAATAAACAAATTACAAATTCAAAGGGTCTATTACAATCATAAAGGAAAAGGAAAAAACAAATAAGAGTTCTAACTAAATAACACAAAAGCCTATCTTGTATGCTAGGGGTGGTGTGAAAATAACTTTATGAGTTAAAAGAAGTAATCAATGTTAGGCATGCTTTAGAAAAATAGGAGTATCAACATCAAAGAATGCAAGACATAAGAGAAGGGCTACTACTTTCATACAATATTATTGGAGGTTAGTGTTGGTAAGAAAAGAGCTATGAAGGCTTAAACAAAAGGCTCATGATGTATTTGTTGATCCTATTAAGGATTCAAAGATGAATCTTCTTGAAGAGAGATGAAATGATACGATCCATACAAGAGTTGAACAATCAAATTCAAATTTTAGCGTAGTATTATTATCCAGTTTTATGCTAATGAACTTAACTCTCAATCTAACCTTTAGATTGGGATAAAAATTTACAAAAATTTTCTTGATGTATTGTTCTATATTGAGTAAAATTTCTAGTCAATCGGAGTTTAGGAAGACATCATGATATAGAATTAGAATGTGTGGTGTGGGTTTTGCTATTTATTGCCTTTTAACTTATGGACTTTTATTTGGAAGGATTCTTTCCTAATGATACAAGAATACTTAACAACTAATTTTTGGAAGTTTTCTAGTTCTACTAGGATCTTTATTGGGTAATAATATAGTTTTCAAATGTTGCAAAAATTCTTTTAATGTTCCAAAATCCTTTTCTTATAAGGAAATGAGGGCTGGTAAAATTTTATAACAGATTACTTTGCTTGTTTTGAGAAATTTCCTTGTTCAAACAGGAGACTAAAAGAGGTGACAATAAAAGGAATTAATATGTGTCATTATCTTTTTATAAATTGCTAGGATTCCATACTATATAAGAAAGCTAAAGGGTGACATAATGGGGGATTTGATTCAACAATTAAAAGAAGAGTTTTTGTAGCTAATTTGGGATATTAAGGGGCGGCTACAACTGTCCTAGGTCTTTTAGGATGCTAAATTTGACCATAAAGGATTCTAGGCAAGGAAGGCAATTGTTTTGGGCTATTTAAGTTTGTTGTATGTAAAAACTATATTTATTATTTAGGTTTTGTGTTATTTTTATTATTTTGGACTTGTTTTAGTTTCAATTTAATCTTTTACTTTAACCATGAAAACCCACTAGTTATTGTTTAAGATTTATTAAGTGTTTTGGGTTTTAGTTTTTATTGGGCTTTGTTTTGGGTCTAAGGTCTCGGATCCATTAGGGTTATTTGGGGAGTATAAATACTCCATTGTAAGAACTTATTTTTAGTTGGATGATTATAGATATTTTGTTACAACTTTACTTGTGTGTTATGAGGTATTCTCATATTTTTTAGTTCTTGAAAGAAGTAAGTTTAATTTATCAAAGAATAACTATCTTTATATCGTCTTTCTTATACTTCTTATTTGTGATTTGCTAATCGTTGGAGGGGTTTAAATTCCAATAGAGTTGATACTTTAGTTCAAGGTAATTGTTATCTCATACTCTTCTATCAAATTTGATTTTTGGCTTTTCTGGATTGTGTCAATCTTGTTTGCAGGTTTTTGGATCAATATATCCATGCGGTTCGCATCATAGCAGAAAATAAAATAAGTTTAAAAAACAATGTCAATCTATATTAAGTTTTCAAACTCATTACCTAGAACATTAGGAAAAGAGAGACATGTCTGAAAAACCATGAAAGTCAACTCCTAACCAATTAAATGCTATATGATTAACTTAGAAAAAGAATATTAATTACACAAAAGGATTCAAAACAAAAAATAACAATTAAAAAAATAGGGATAAAAATTAAAATACAAAATAAATTTTATTTTTGATTGAAGGGTAAAATTAAAAAGAAAAATTAATTGAACAAAAAGACCAAAACAAATAAGGACCAAATAGGAAAAAAATATAATATCTAGCAAATTAGAATTGAAGAATGAAATTGAAATAAATAAATCTTCTACAAAATGGATAAGAAAAAAATTAAAAATAAAAATAATAAGAACTGAAGTTGAAATGCTAATACCAAAGAGGGTTAATCTATAATTTTCAAGGTAGGAGAGATAAAAGAAAAAGAAGAAAAAAAGGTCCGGTGGTGATAAACTGGACCGCTGCCGCCAACACGTGTTGCACCACTATGAAGAAGATGTGGCGGTGTATCCAATGATAAGGTGAAAAGGCATTTTTGGATACAAAGAGGTGCCATTCAAGAAACAATTTCGTTAGTGTTACTGTTTGTATTTGCAAATATTCTGGTAATGACTTTTTATGTTGACTTTCAATCTTTCTTTTATAAGGACCTGAAGATCTTTACTTTATGTTTTTTATATATACATATATACATCCTATCTCATAAGGAATTGTATGTTCTAAACTATAATTTCCTTTATAAAATAAGATGTTATTTTGATAACAATAGAGCCATTATATAAGTATAGGAACTAAGGTCTTATTAATAATGCAAACAAGTACTTAAGTAATTCTATTTGATTTTATAAATCAATAAAATGAAAAATGTAAAGATAGAGTAAGTATCCATCAAAGAGAATTTAAAAGATCCTCTTACCAAGTCACTATCCATGCATAAATATTAATGCTACATGGAGAAATATGGCATTAGATACATGATCGATTAACTTTAGTGCAAGTGGAAGATTGTTATTTTAATATCCTATAACCAATTGGTTGGTTACATATGACATTATTATATTCATATAACTATATATTTATTAATAATAAAGGCTAATTTGTCTTTAATATTCATATAATATTAGATTAATGAATTTAATATTTGATTTATGAATCTAGAGTAAAGATAAAGTTCATGGAAAAAAATGATTTGCAAAGAAAATTATAAAGTTGTTATAATTATGGGATTTGTATTGCATCAAAATATTATTCCTAAAATGTTCCTGGTCGATGCTCTCTTAAATATTAGATATTTATTAGAGTCGTTAAGACTGATACATAATATATTCTTTTTTTTATGAAAAGAAATAGTTGTTCTCATAAGTTGAAGTATAAGAGAAACCTAAATTTAATATGTATGTTCTTGTCATAAGACATATACACTGAACTAACTCACATGAGAATTTCATGTGAAGAAATCACTTGTGTCTATAGAAAGGCTCATGTGACAGTTGTGTAAGTGGTCCTTAGACTTGAAATGGGTAGACAATAGATGTAACGTAAACTATATGATCAAAAATGAATTCATCACCTAGGTGAATTAGAGAAAATGTTCCATATGTTCTCAAATAGTATTGATTGTTAAATCCTTGCGCAATGTGGAATGAGATTTGAAAAGAGTTTCAGATCTTATTTAAAAGATCAAAGACTATAATGTTGTGAACAAATATGATTTGACATAACAAACACACTCTGTGCTAAAATGTTTAAATAGAAACATTATTGATGAAGAGATAATAATTACACTGAGAACCCGGTTACTAAAAGATTAAGTCAAACCACTTATGACTTTTCTAATATTTGGGGGTCATGACACGTTGTTAGATGGTGCACTTGATCTTTAAATATAAATTAATAAATTATTGAATTGATAATAAATTAAATTAGTTGATTTATTTAATTTTATTTATTTAGAATTATAATTTATATTTAGGTCAACATTTTAAGAACCTAACGGGTCAGATACATTATGAACCATTAATAAAAAATTAAACTAGAATAATTAATCAAATGTGATTTGATTGAAAATAATTTTAAAAATTAAACACTAGAGTGTATTTAATTCATGGATTATATTCTAGTCATAGAATAATCAAGTAGGGACTTGATTGATTAAATTTCTAAAACTATCCTTCAATAATAGATGAATATTATTTAAAGGGCAAATATATATTTTTCCATGTATGGGGTTTTTAGGATTCACTATAAATATAAAACTATACATTTTATTTTTGAGAGGTTGTATATTACAGAAAACTACGCAAATCACATAATAGAGAGCTAGCACTCTAAGTATAACAATTTTTCTTTTCTAAATAGAGATGTAAGATATTTCTCATTGGTGATTCGTGTGGATTATCGTTGGAAGCTAAACAATTGAACGACTTGTGATTTGCGACAACTCAACCTTTAAAAAATTATTCAAAACTGGAGAAGATCAGATCTTCAAATAATAAATCCCTAAAAAATTCTAAATTTATTTAATTCTATTTATCGTTTCCACTTACGGCAACCCAATAAATCTAAACACGACCGCATACAAATGTTATCGGAAGGGATGATGTTGAATTGACAGATTAAAGCTTCATAAAACGAAACTGCTAAGTTGTTTTGGTTCTTTATTTTGTTTATTTCCTGTAATCATGCACATAAACATTGCTTTGTTAGCTGGGCGAGCTCCTGCTAATTAAGTTTTTGCTTAATGCGACAAAAGAAATTCTTTCATTCATAAGAAATACAAAAAAGGAAATGAATTTACATTATTAAGATAGATAGAATTGATCTTTCTCAATCTTGCATAACAAAGCTGCTCTTCTTCTTTGCTTCTTCCTCATTTTTTGGCATGATCTGATAAGAAAGATGATAACTATAGTACATTGTCGCTACTGACAAAGATTACCCGAAACATGTCATACTTGATAACAAAAGAAAAGCGTTCAAGGTAAGGTAGTATGGTCCTCCTGTAATCCGAATTTAGAATCCATGAATAGCAAAAACGCAGGGATTTCCATACATGGAGACATGCCACTCTAGGCTGCTGGACACTTTTGCAAGTCAAGCACACTCCAGAATTAGCACCTTCCATCTTAAGGAACTGAGACTTGAATAAAGCTAAGTTGGCATAGGAGAGGTCATTGATATCGTCAGCTTTCGGCGATACTATTAGAAATTGTGTCTTCTGTGCAAAGTCTTGCAGCAGAGGAATCATCTCTTGATTCTCCAGCATACGCATCAAAAAAGCCATGTTCAATCAAGATAGCCATGCTTGATATGTTTGATAACATAGATACCTTGTGAAATGTTGCAGGAAATGATTAGAACATAGACAAATGATGTGATGCCGTCATCCTAAATGACAGCCAGCTGCGACTCAAGGCATGTGCCCTAGAACAAGATTGAGACTTCTACTAGAAAGAAGGAAAATGATACGATCACAATCATTCATATTACTTGTACACAAGCGAACAACTATTTTAGTCTTAAAATGTTATAATTGGGCTAACATGTCCATAAATAGACAAAAAGTCCTATTATCCTCTTATTATTATTATGTTCTTTGACGAGGTTAGGCCATGGATAAAATCTGATTGTGCAGTTGATAGACTAGCATGGGTGCCTCTAAAGAATTTGCCAGTTGTTGGCTAAAATGTTGGTTGCCTTTCAAAAATCTTACAAGGTCTTGGGAGGAATATTATTGGTTATGACAAAATGAGCTTAAGGTTTTCTTCTCTATATGCTTTGCGCCTTCTTATTGGCACCATGTCTGTGGAAGAACTACATACAGTAGTTAATTTATGATTGAATGGAGATGGGTCAATATTATGGAAATAGACTCACTTCATTATCCTATACCATGGATACCTTCATAATACAACTCAATCAGGAAGACGATGGTGAGTTAGAGTCTGCACGAGTTGATGTGGAGAGGAATAATATCCTTCTGACTCCGTGGACTCAAAAGTGGATGCTTTTTAGGAATTGGGCCTTAGTCCTATGGACTCTCATAACCAAACGGCAGACTCTATGGGCAAGTGTTGCTAAACAAAGGAAAATATGCAAGGTGCAACGGGAGGTAATTGTCAGAGAAAAGGCTAGAGGAGGTTTGGGAATAGGCTCATTAATTTGGAAACAAATAAAGCTATGTTATTCAAGTGGTTATAGAGGATAGGCTCCTCGCCTAAAGCTTGATGGCAAGATGTTATAGACCTGTCTTTGAAAATGGTCTTCCTCTTATTAGCAAGTGATTGTCATGTGTTTGGCAACAAATAGTTTCTCTCATACACCTGGTGTAGTTACTTTTGAAGCTCTGCGAGGTTGGTCTAGCTAGCTATATGGTGAGAAATGGACTGAATATTTCTTTTTGGAGTGACGGATGGTTAGGTAAGACTCCCTTGTAATTCATGTTTCCAAGATTACAGAAGGTTTCAAGTGCGCCAAAAACAACAATCTCAGAAATGGGATCATGGGTAAATGGCAATTGGGTGTGGAACTTACACTAGAGGATCGAGGACTTTTAAGAGTTTTTGAAATTGAGCAGGGAATGTCTTTAAATCTGTTTCTTCAAAAGGTGAAGCCAGATCAAACAAAATCATATTTGAAGGTATGGAATATTTGCAGGAATGAGAAGTTTATTAGAGACATCAAATCATTTGTTGGAGCAGGGAATGTCTTCAAATCTGTTTCTTATGTATAGCAGCCATCTTTTTATCCTTGGAACAATCCTTTTGTCCATTTTTTACAGCTTTATTAGAGACCTCAAATCATTTGTTGATACAATTCCAATTTCCATGGAAACTATCGACAGACTTCATTTCATGGTGGGGATTTTTTGGTGTGTTCCAAACACACTAGATGAGCTGCTGGTTCAATGGCTAATGATGGTAGATGGAAGGTTTTAGAAGAAAACATGGAAACTACTCTCTTATGGTATTACTTGGAGTATTTGGTTATCTATTTCTTTTTCTTTTTTTCTCTCTATCTTTTTTATGTAAAAACTATATCGTTTCATGATAGCTATCCTCTAAATGACTAGCATGATTTTAATAATACCTTCAATTAATATAAAAAAAAAATAATCCAACATAATGTTATTCAAAAAAAAAAAAAGGAAAAGACAACAAAAATCCAACTTACTAGCTCTCCGGTTAACATCTCTTTGTTTTCGCAAGATTTCTTCATCCATGCTCCATACCATATGATCTGAAGTGCAAAATAAGGTATTTTTACACATTAAAGTGCGTGCAAACTTTCTAATTAAAATTCATAAAGGAAAATTTACCACTTTTTTTTTTTTTTTTTTGTGAATAAAAGCAAGAACACTTGTGAAAATGTTAAAAGAAAAAATTAGATTGACACAAGAAATTTATGCGAGATCATTTTAACTTTCCAAGTGATGGCATTTAACCAGAATGATTGTGTTACCATGGAGAATATATCAATAAGGAAAAGAAACACCAAAAAAACAGCTGAAGTTATAACTTGCAACGTTATTTCCAACTGGGAAAAGGTTATTGCACAACACCAGGGAGCAGCATTCAAAATTAAGGCCATCTAATTGATTAGTCATTTCTTTCTTTCTTTCTTTCTTTTTTCATATGGAGATGTACTTTAATTGGTCAAGTAACACTACGTAATTTCTTACCATATTTCCATGGATGCTTTTGAATATGGAACTTTGAACACAACCAAGACTTTCAGTGCAAGCAGAGAAATGTTTTAGCGTCTCAACAAGCTCATCAACCAGCGCAACTATTGGCCTGAAGATAAAAAAGCTTGTCTCCAAATTTCTGTTGTTGAAAGGCACAAAACATGCCATCCCTTTCCTTCTACGTACAGCGTTTCTTTCTTTCTTTCTTTATTGTTTCTTGTCCGGAATGAATCAAAAGGCGGCAGTATATATAAGCACTTGATCTCTTGAAAGAGGGCAGTATTAGCTGAAGGGCGCTTGGATAAGAAAGCGAGCCATGTTGTGTGTGGATCAGTAGACAGACGATGCTGATTTTGGTAAAACAAAGAACTCAAATGGTCATGGCAATTGCCCTGGTCTTCGGTGCTACGGAGAAAATTTACACGAGAGGAGAAAACTAAGAAGAAATTGAGGGACTTTGGAAATAGACATCCCATCAGTCTTGCCTTTTGACCGTTTCCAGATGTTAAAAGATCAAAAAAGACACAAGAAATTTCAAACTTGTTCATGGGGTAAGAAATTGGACAAGGCTCCATGGACTTCTGAGAAATTTCAGACGAGAAGCTAACCATTTTTATTGTCGAGCTGCGAACCGACCACATTCACTATCTGTGAGTCTTCTCTTCTTGTGGTAAACAACAAAATTTTGACCCGGAAACTCGAAGAAACTGCGAAGTAATTAATGGTCAAGCACTCAAGGTAGAATTGGACTTCCATTCGAGGATTTGAATATTTAGCTTGGATCCTAGGACATGTGCAGTGAATCAAGACCATTGGAGATGACAGCACCAAAATCATGAAATCAAGGAATTGAAATTCCAGAATTTCTGATGAGGCTATCAAGCAAAAGCTCCATAAAAGACGCTAGTGGTATATCAAAATAAGGTGTTCACATCTGACATCGGAAGTGAATTTCACATTAATAAGATGTGTATATTCAGTAATGGAGTATTACTCCTACTTTTCAAGAAAAACAAAAAAAATGAACATGGAACTTAAAGTTGTGTAAGTTTGTGGACGAAGTCTTGGTTTGTTGGGGATATATGGTAGTTCTGGCAAGGCAGAAAAAGGAAGACACTTGATGGAAACGAAGCAAGTTTTATTGATGTAACACGAAGTAATGTTAATCTGAATGCCTTTTTACCCTGCTCCGGAATTAAATTTAGTTTTCTTTTTACTTGTTCTATTTTTATTTTTTTTGCGCAAACATTTTATTTACTCATGCAATTACACTCATATTATTTTATCTTTTTATTTTTTTTAATCTTAATTTTTTATATATTTTTTATGTTTTATAATAACTTATTTATCTTGTTTTATACTTAACAGTACTATGAAGATATAAAACATAAAAAAAAACAAAATAAAACTTTTTTAGCATAGTTTTAAGCAAAGGACTAAAGAAAGCATATTAGAAGAACTCGTTAGAGCTAAGAATTGCAAATTCTAACTAAATGAGGAATCCAACTTGAACAAGGAATCCTAATGGGATTCGAATTGGTCAAAGTAAATATACTAGATTGAACCTCCATCTACTTATTGGATCATATCTGGAGCTACCTATAGAAATTTTCAATAATTCAAGTTAGGATGAAAACTATGCATCTCAAGTTTTTCATCTATATATGATAGGCTTGGTAACTCGTCTGGAAAAGAGAGAATGCCATATTTGAAGTCGAGTCTAAAATATATTAGCAAATGAGCACGAGTCCAACCAATCTTTTCATGTTAAGATGATGACATGGCAGATCATTAATGAGCATATTTGAAGTCAAGTTAGGATGAAAACTATGCATCTCAAGTTTTTTATCTATATATGGTAGGCTTGGTAACTTGTCTGGAAAGAGAGAATGTCATATTTGAAGTCGAGTCTAAAATTTATTAGCAAATGAGCACGAGTCCAATCAATCTTTCCATTTTAAGATGATGACATGGCAGATCATTAATGATGTGGAAAGAGTCCCACAGGACCAAGAAACCTTTCTAGAAGGTCAAATCTAATGCACAAGTTATTATAGTCAAATTAATCTAATTAAAAATTAGTTATTAACTAAGGAACTTCTCTACTTCCTCATCTCTGTATATAACAAATCCTAACCTCTAAGAAAAAAAAAGAGATCAAGTTTAGAACATAGAAGGGAAGGAGAGAATTTATTATTTTCATAATTATTATTTTTTTTTATCTTTTTCCTTTTCTAAATTTGTGATAAGCTTAGTTTTCAATTTTAAAAGCTTAATACTCTTGAATTTAAATTATCATGAGAATTTGTATCTAATTGTGATACATGAATATCTTATGTTTTTCTATGATTATACTTGATTTAAACTTAAATATTTTATCGTGATTAAGTAATTATGTTCTGATACTTATATCTCTGTGGAATGATATTTTTACTTTCTATACTATAAATCATTAATTTTAAGAGTTTAAATTTGCACCACTTTGACACTCATCAAATTTTTGGTGCCGTTGTTAGGGATGCTAATCCTTGTTTACTTGAATCAAGCTTGTATTTTTGTTTTGTTTAACTTGGTACTTTAGCATATAGAAGAATGTTTTTTAGTCTATGCAAGGCACCTTCTACTTTTCAAAGATGTATAATGAATATATTTTCATATTATATACAAAGAATTATAGAGATTTATATGAATGATTTTACTGTTTATGGTACTTTTTTTATGCATGTCTCGAAAACTTAAATCTTATTTTGAAAAGATGCATGAAAACTAATTTTGTTTTGAATTATAAAAAGTGTTTTATGATTGAACAATGGATAATTTTAAGGCATGTAGTTTTTGCTAGAGGTTTGGAAGTTGATAACGTTAAGATAGATATTATCTTGTCCTTGCTTTACCCTGCAAGTGTGCAGGAAGTTTGTTCTTTTCTTGGACATGCAGGTTTCTATCCGAGATTTATCAAAAACTTTTTAAAAGTAGCATTGCCTCTTTATAGATTTGTGGCAAAGGATGCAAATTTCATGTTTGGTCAATTTTTTTTTTTCATTCACATTTGAAGCTCTTTCCTAGTAAGTTGTGCTCTTGTTGGATTGGATCTTTTGTTGTTAATAATATCTTTAATTATGGTACAATAAAAATTTAAAGTTAATAAACAAATAAAGTGATCAAAGTGAATGGGTAATGTTGGCGACCTTTTATATGAAGGTTTTAAGGAAGGTATTGTGACGGAGATTAATTTGACCAAACCTTAGACATGAGCATGGAGTCTAGCCAAAGACAATAAACAAAGAGGCTTATTGGGAGGTAACCCATTATACAAAAACAATAACAAAAATTCATATTTGCTTCACTTTGCTTTTCTCTTTTCTCTTTTGTTTTTTGTTTTGGTGTGTTTATTCATGTTATACCTAGTTTAGCAGAATTTGTCCATGTTTAGGTGTTTTTTCTTTGCATGTGAGATTTACTTTACTTTGGTATGAGTGCTTCTTTTGAATAAAAAGAATAAAAAAGTTATGTTGGATTTTTGTTTCAAACAATAAATGTTAAATTTTATATTTTAATCTCTCAATGGTTGTTGAGAATATATGTATTACAGGTTTGAACTAGTTGAGTTTAATGAAGGTATAAATTGAATAAATGAATTTACTTGTAATATTTGAATCTTAATTTGTTTAGTGATTGACTTTGAAAGTATGTCATGCTAACTTAGTATATGATTTTATCTTTTGTGAACTTTTGAGCCTCCAACATGATTATTTGATAAATGTTATTTCTTTTTATGTATTTATAGAACTTGTTTAATATCATGTAGAGACTATAGAGACCATATTTATATTATACATGTGTATGAATATGATAAGGGCATGTAGGAATTTGACCATTTGAACCTAAAAAACCAACTTGAAGAAAAAGAGCATTTGTTTATTAAGAGGTTTGTGGTTAGGAATTTTGAAAAAAATAGTTATGTTATGGATTTTTGTGTTGAATTTGAATATGATCAGTTTCGGGTGAGTCAATTATCAAGAAAAGAAGATAAAAAGTCAAAACATAATGATGATAGAAGAAATAAAAGAAAATATTACCTTCGTGAGTTGAATGAAAATATACTATGGGAATTTGAAATAAAAATAAGCTAAGTATTTATGCTTTCTTGATGATGAATTTGAATGCTTTAATGATTATATGTTGTTGAGTTTGTAATTAATATGCTCTACTAGATTCTTTGGTTATTAACATTTTCTTTACATTTATCTTACCCTACCTTAACTACAACCCCATTACAATATTGAATAAAGACCCTTTGATTCATGTGTTGCATGCAATACTTAGTAGTGGAGATAATATTGAAGAGCAAGCATAAGAAGGATATTAATATTGAATGAATTTGAGTGAGAACACATAAAACATAAATACTTGAGTGTTAGACTGCATGTTAATGATAGGACTTACTATTTTGGTATGATATGCATTTTATTTAAGTCCCAAAGGCTAAGGAAGGTTTTAAAGTTACATTGTGAATAAAATCATGAATTTTTATGTTTTAAACTCTTTTAACTTGTTTCTTACCTATAATGCTTGTACTTTTTCATGTTGTTAGGAAATTGAAAGTAAAATTGAATTCTTAAGTGGTTTTGACTCTTTTTTTTCATTTGCTAGTTGTTATTTTGAGTGATAAGATACATATAGAATCTTCTATCAATCCAAAGACAATGCAACATATAAATTAGTTTGTTTATATGTTAGGCTAATCTCATTCCTGTAAATATTAATATGAAATTAGTTTGTTTGTAGAGACAAATGATCTAATACTTGTACTAGAGTTCACAATTTATGTCTTAGCAAAGCCTAGATGATGAATGGTGGAGATTGTCAAATTGTTTGATTCTAAGCAGACATTTAGCTGGTAACTTGGGCCTTTTGTTTTTCTTAGAATAATCTACTCCCGTCCTTTGCTATAAATGTTTTTATGTTATTAATAATTTTAGATGTTGCCTTTTAAGATCTATTTTATTATTCTTGAGTTTCATTCTATTCAATTAGATTGAAAATTTTCCTCAAAATAATGATAAACAAAATAAAAGAAAAATATTGTTAATATAAGAAAAAAAATAATGTCCTTATCAAAATAGAAAAAATATTGCGGAAAAAAAATTTAATTTGATTGTACATGATCTCCATTGTCATTTTTCTCCAAACATAAATAATATAACATGAACTCATTTTTATAGTATTCTAAGTAAAAAAAAAATATTCTAAAAGTTTAAAAAATGAAGTTAAGTGATTTTTCATAGAAAAAAATGGAAAAATAAAAGAAAATTAGAAAAGGAAAATGAAAATTATTCTTTTTGTTATTGAATAACCTATAAAGTGAATTCTGGTTATTGTCCTGAGAAAAAATAGACAAAAACAGCGAGAACAAAAAAGACAAGACAAAATAGAAGATGAGGATGTAATTGTATTTGGTAAAAGTGTAAAAGACAAAATGACTATCCATATTTCATGTTTGGTTGATGGTGGACAAGATAAGATAAAATATGAACAAGTCTATTTATTCTTAATATGTATTACCATAAAACTTACATATTTTTTTTAAAAAATAGATATTATTATTATTGATTTTATATTGAGTTTTGAAATTAGAAATAGTATTATAACATTACTTAAAAAACCTAGATTGACCAGAGACCTAAATCAATTCTTGTTTAAAAAAAAACCAGAGAAAGGATCGACCTGATCTAACCTAGTCAATAACCTAGGTTGATCTGGTGTAAACCCCAACTAAAAAATCTATTGATTTTTTTTTGTTAAAATGACATCATTTTTATCCCCTTTTTTTTCAAGAAAAGAATATTTGAAGTTAATCTCAGTTGATCCTCCCAACCTATGACCTAAGCTTTACCCAAGTCAACTTTCCGGTTAGGTTTTAAAACAATGATAATAATCACCTTTTATCGTTTGATACGAATGAACGAGCATCATCAAAGGATCCATTAGATATACTAATTGGAACTATTACAAGGTCTGAAACTAAGAGCATCCAAGAGGAATTGATTGGGCTAATTCTGGACATTTGGGTTAACAACTTGTAAATTTTTCAAACTAGACCTTTGTGTACTATTTGGGATGTATCTAAAGCTATAAGAGGAATTTTGCTAAGATTCTAGTTGAGCAAGAAACATCTCAAGCTTTCTATCTATATATGTTAGATCTACTAATAAATCAAAAAAAGGGAGAACAACATGTTAAAAAAAAAAGCAATAAGTTGTTGTACATGTTTTGCTATTTGTTGACTTTTTATTTAGAAATGATTTCTTTTCTATAAGAAAAGCATAGTTGGTAGCAATTGAGATTATTTTGGTAAGATTTTTCATATCATCAACTTGTGTTTCCTGTTGTTTTATGGATTTTCTCATTAGTAAGGTTTTCTTATCATGCAAGGACATTAGAGGAGGTTTTGAGCTTATTTTTTCTAATATATATTGTTAGATCAGGATGAAAGTTTACCAGAACTTCCTAAAGGTCTTGTTTTATATATAGTTAAAATTTTAAGTCAATCGAACATCAAGAAAGCCTTGCGATAAGGTCTAAAAGCTATTGTGAGATAATTGTATTAGTTTCATAGTTGATTTAAGATTTTTTTTTCTATTTTATTTAGAACTCTTTTATTATTTTTGCAGCATTGTTTATGATCATTTTTTTTTACCTTTTTATAAATATGTTTATTTAGCTTGTATTTAGGTTTTTAAAAATATTAATAAAAGATGGATTGATTATTTAGAAATAAAATTTTTGTACGAGAGTTTGCTCTTAATTATAGGTGTTGGGTGGTGTAAACCCCCATGTAAAAGTATGATCGCGGGTAGTAAGGTCCTTGTGAGTGATGGAAGTTCGGGATGAAAAGAAGTGGATAAATGATAAAGATAATAATAATTTTTATATGTAATAGGGAGGATGACCTCCATAAATAAATTTAAAGGTATTGTTGAAATTGAAATGAGGATTACAAATTTTAGGTTAAAATTTGTAACTTCTGTGAAACTAATAATGTGTTTCAATAGATAAAATAATAACAAGATTAAGAAAACAATCTCAAGGAATTAGTATGGACATAAAGAATAAACTATAAGAAAGGATAGTACATAAAGGAAAATTAATGTTATGAGCACCGATAAAAAATTAGTAGCGTTAATGTGAACCGATAAAAGGTTTATAAATGAAATAAATGATGAAAAGACTAAATAAATATATTTTGTAATAAGAAAATGTTCTTAGGGATTTATAGAATAATTGGTACGATTTATACAAGGGTTAAACAAGAAAATTCAGATTTTTAGCATAAAACCACCTACCAACTAGTTTTACACAATCACGTATAACTTTTAATCAAATCGTTGAATCAAGCCGCAATTTTACATGGAGTTTCTTGACATGTTTTCCTACCTTATGTTAAAATTTCAAGTCAATAAGAGTTTTTTAAGGGCTCCCAATTTAAGCAGAAAACTAGGTTGTCTACGTGATAAATCTAAAGAAGCATAAATGAGTAACAAACTTGATAGCCAAATTTTAGAGGTTTTTCATGCATATTTTCTAGAATAATATATATCGTAACTAATTTATGATTGTCCATTAGGATTTGACCAAAATACCAAAAATCCTACGACAATTATTATTTTTAATTAATATACAATGTTAGGAATTAGTTGTAGATTTTATTATCTAGGGTTATAAAATTACACTATAAAGTACCTCAAGTGTTAAAAATAAAAAATAAAAAATAAATGTTATGCTGAAATTAGAGTCTTAGAACGGTTAAGATTTAACTTGATAAGGTAGAGACTTTCTCACGAAAAGAGATCTACCTCAAACTTTAGACGAGACCAACAAATAGAACACGATTTAAAATAAAAATCAATCAATAATACAACTTACCTTAGATAAGATACACTAAGGATGATGCATATTCCTCTTACAAAACTAGTCCCCTTACTTAGGCTCTCATAAACCATAGATTTCCTAGTGACTATGATAACTAGGTGGAGACTCCCTCTAATCATAACTTTATGATTGAACCCCAAACACCCTTCATTCAAGGAGGTAGCTTTACCATTCGACATCATGCACATCACGACATCTATCATTAGGACTCTTTGAAATAAAAAAATCCTTTTAGTCAATGAAATTATCAGGTTGCATTTTCCCTTTAAATTCAATAATACCAACTCTCACATCAGAATCTTGTAAAGATATTTTATTCTTTCTTTGATGCTAAGAAAAATTGTCAATAACATCATGATGTGATTTGTGGTAGAAAGAATTAACATCCTCCTTACTATTGCAAGAAGAACCAATTTCAGTGTTATTCTTATTATTATCATCATCTCAATTCTCATATCGTTCAAGACAATCTTGGAGTTGCTAGATTAGTCTTCTCATTTCATCAATTTAAAAAGCATAAATGTCCCTCTTGAATTCTCATGAACATGACGTCCATGAACAACCATGATTTTAAATCCTAAGTTCTCATACCAATTTGATATCGAGATGGTATGGATATGAAAATGTAACATTTCATACACATAATTGATAGTGTTTCACTCACGACTATAAGGTATAAAACCTAAGAGATATAGAAATGAATAAACTATCATTCTAAAGATACAAATCACTCACTACTTTAGAGATACAAATTCAAGGTATAAGTCAACCACTTACAAAGGATATCCATAACTTTATAGATTGCCAAAAGAACATGTCAAAGACTTTCAATTTAAATTTTGCCAAAAGATCTAAATACATAATTCGATTCAATATTATATACATGGAACACTCTTCAAGTCTAGGAAAACACTAAAATAACATAATTGAGACCCAAAAAAATGATTGTCAGAAAACTAGACAAATAATAATTATCACACGTTTTTAACTCATAAGAAAAACAAACAAACACTTAGAATGCTTAAAAAATAGACATAACATCTTGTAGAAAACTAACATAATTGAGACCTAAAAAAATAATTGTCAGAAAACTAGATAAATAATAATAATCACATGTTTTTAACTCATAAGAAAAACAAACAAACACTTAGAATGCTTAAAAAATAGACATAACTTCTTGTAGAAAACTTCAATGCATACATGGTTGGACAATCTAGAACGACCACATTCTGAACTAGAAAACCGCGCTGGATAAGATTATTTTACCAAGCAATAAAGACAAACAAATTCAGGCTCAAATTTGGTTCATGGGTTAACTATAAACAGTAGCAAAAACTTCACCCATT
>Ga0325411_1000469_pt1 | contig 42354 bp, 27 predicted proteins | sample PopdelMetagenome_13_FD_206181 | JGI IMG/M metagenome (GOLD analysis project Ga0325411, IMG submission 206181) | Populus deltoides microbial communities from Bellville, Georgia, United States - Xylem-PdIQD-R4 | ecosystem: Host-associated > Plants > Phyllosphere > Stem > Wood/Secondary xylem...
GTTAATTTTTTTATTTAAAATTAAGTTGTAATATTTAGTGGTTATCTTCCGATCACATTAAATGATTGAAGTGGATTTAAGAAATTCTCATTAATAAAATATTTGATTACTTGGTTGCAAACTAAAAACAAATTAATCAAATAATGTTTTTTTTAGCTCCTAGGATTTTTTTATTGTTTGGTCCCTTAATTTCCTTTTCTTTTTATTAAGTCCTTTGCCATTGCTTGTAGACCTTTTTTTTGGGTAAGGTGTTGAGGAAAAGTTCCACCACTCAATTTGTTTTTCATACTTACATATGGTCCTTAATGTTTAGCCTCGATTAAAAAATTAACTCTAGCATTAATCAAATTTTGTGATTGGATTTGTTTTTCATGCTAGCATACGGGGATCTCAAGGTGTTGACAAAAAGTTGTCGCTCGATTAATGCTCGGTTTAATGAAACAAAACTCAATTTTATTGATTTAATATAATTAAAGCTTCAGAGATTGAATTTGAAACTTTAAAAAATATGCAATACCTTTTTTTTGCCAACACTAGGGACTAATTTGCATAATCAAGAAAAAAGTTCATGTTCCTTTTACTCCTTTTATATTATTTTTGATAACAACATGTCAAAATAATGTAAAAATATATAAAATTTAATTTTTTTAAAAATTATTTTCCAACCGCAAAATCAAACAGTTTATCAATTAATGCTTTTCAATGTTTTATCATGATTTTAACATATTGATATCAAGAATAAAAAAATATAATAAAAAATAAATTAAATATATTTTAAAGTAAAAATTTATTTTAAAAAGTATCAGAGCAATTCTAAACACCTTCAAAGTGAAGTGTGTGGTTACTTTTAAAGGTGAGCAAAAAAACCGTTAAACCGAAAAAACCGAGAAAACCGGGAAAAAAATAACCGAAAAAACCGAACAAAAAAAACCGAATTAACCGATTAAAAAACCACAAAAAAGTTCCGGTTCGGTTCGGTTTCTAAAGTTTGAAACCGATTGAACCGAACCGAACCGAACCTGTTCAACCAAGCCAACATTAAAAAAAAAGGATAAATAGGAAATGTTTTCACCCTATACCTAAAGTAGCATTCCTAAACAAATCAGCCGCCGCTCTCTACATCTCTCTTTTCCCTTTGTCTTTGGTCTCTACATCTCTCAATTCTCTCCTTCTCTGGATCTTCAGCAAGCCCTCCCTTTGCCTTTGCCTTTGCCTTTGCTCTCTGCATCTCTTCTTCTCTAGATCCTAACCAGCAACCCCCCCACAGGCACACACACAAACACCTACTTGATAAACCTCACAGACAGACTTCTCCTCGACTTTTTCTTCTTCTTCATCGAACTCTTCAACTCAAACGAGCTATGGTTGTGCCATGGCTGATGTACAGATTCTTCAGTTGCTTTTGAAGCTTTCATGCGATAGCAAAAAAAAACGAGACAATCCTTTACATGTAAAAGGTTGTGCCATGGTTGATGTACAAATTTTTGATAAGGATTGGGTTGCTAAAAGCAAACCCCTGTTTTGGCTTGATAAGGATTGAGTTGTTAAAATCAAACACTTGTTTCGGCTTGTACAGATCTTGATAAGGATTCAAACCCCTATTTTTGCTTGTACAGATTCTTGATAAGGATTGGGTTGCTAAAAGTGAATCGAACCGAATCGAAATTAATCGGTTTGGAAGGGAAAAAACCGAACCGAATCGAACCGAAATTAATCGGTTTGAACCGATTTTTGGTTCGGTTCGGTTCCAAAACTAAAAAAAAAACTGATTTTCGGTTCGGTTCAGTTCCAAAACTTAAAAAAAAAGGTTTGATTGTTATTTTGATTCAAAACCGGACCGAACCGAAAATGCTCAGCCCTAGTTACTTTGATATCAAATGCAACCCAAATAAAAAATAATTAAAATGTAAAACAAATTGGGCCGAACATACTAAGCCCAACTTGATAGCCGGGTCTCCCAAGTCCCAACGCAGCACAAAAAAGCCTGCGGGGATCGTAGTAAGGACAAACTTGTTTTTTCATTTGACCAGGGACTTCCAAAAAAATAAAATAAAAAGTAGTTGTGATTAGTAGGTTGTATAAAGGTAAGTAAGAAAGAACGAACCTCTTCTGTACTGTTGTTGGCTGTCATCTTCAATGGGTAATGATGCCCCTGCTCTCTTGCATTATTCTCAACCATCATCCATGATATACACCACCCATATAAAAACTATCCGCATCGAATCTAGTTTTGTTTTTCTTCGATTAAATTAATGAGCTTTTAAATTTGTACGTAAGCGATGACGAATCTATACACCCCCCCCCTCTCTCTCTATTTTTTGTTTTTCTTTTAGGGTTTTCTCGTTGAATTTGTGAAGTATTGTTTTTATGGTTCCTCTGGTTGACCAGGACGAAGGTGGCTGCTTCTTCGTTTTAACCACTCGCTTGGGATTTTGATATTTTCTCTCTTTTATACACTATCTATCCGTTTAGTGAACTGATAAAAAGAAAAGAAAAGAAAAGAAGAAGGTGTTGGTTAGCTCCTTCTCTCCCTCCCTCTGAAATTCTCGCCCTTTTCTTTTCTTTTCTTTTTTTTTTAAATTTTTTTCCTTAAAGATTAGAATACTGTGGTATTTGTATCATCAATTATTGTTTCAGTTCTAGTGCTAATATTGATATGATAATAATTAAAATTTGTTGTCTTGTCATTTGTTTTTGGTGATATTCACAAACTTTGACTTGATGATTAGCCAAAATCTTCTGATTCAATTTTTCTTTTTAGTATTTAACACCTTATGTCTGTTTAATTAAAATAATTTTTTTTAAAATATATTTTTGCAGGTCTAATTTCTATGGAAATGAGGAATTAAGTAAGCACAAGAGAAGAGAAGAGAAGAGAAGTGAAGATGGGATTTGAAGCATTGGATTGGTACTGCAAACCAGTGAGAGATGGGGTGTGGACTAAAGCAGTGCAAAATGCATTTGGTGCGTACACACCTTGTGCCACTGACACTCTGGTGGTCTCCCTTTCTTATCTTGTTCTCATGGCACTTTGCTTCTATAAAATCTGGCTTACCAAGAAAGACTTCAAGCTCCAAAGATTCTGTTTGAGGTCTAAGTGGTATGCCTATTTGCTGGCTCTGCTTGCTCTTTATTCCACCGCCGAGCCCTTGTACAGGTTGGTCATGGGTATTTCGGTTCTCAATATAGATGGACAGACAGGCCTTGCTCCATTTGAGGTTTGCTTCTCTTCTTTTGCCTTTTCACTTATTTTTTTTTTATTCATCTGGATAAACAATGGCATTATTTTAAATCTTAGTGTCTTAATTTATATCGTGGAAAATTTTATGTGTGTGGCTCAACTCTCATACATGATAAAGAAAAGAGGATGAAAACCATGATGGCCAGGCCTTGGAATTTAGATTACTCTTGGGATAATAAAAAGCATCCCATTTCTCCTTTGGAGGTTATTTTCCATGCTTTTGGCACCCCCATGTAAAAAAGTATCCAGAAGCACCTCTAAGTATACAACCCAAAACTACTTTACAAGAACACCTTTGTCTGCATTGCAATACTAACTGAAATGGATTGCAAAAATGTAGTTGCAGCTTGCAAACTTCATATTTATTACTGTAAGTTGCGATAATTAGACTCAAAAAACCATTAAATCCTTTTTTTTTCCTTCTTTTTAATCCTATGCCCTAGGCCACAATCACAGTTTAAAAAAACAGGAATTTAATTTCCCTTTGGTATTTTCAGCCCAAGTCAACAACAACAATATATGACGCGTTTCCAATTTTTTCTTATTGTGTATGCCTCTGCCATGATGTGTTTTCAGCCAATCCGTATTTGGTTTCGTGTTCTTTTTAGTATGCAACTGTATCCTTGGTCTTATGCTGTTTCTCCTTTCTCAAGTAAATTTTTTCTGGTTTATTTTTCTTATACATTTGATTAGCAGTAGCATGTACGTTTAAATCATCACTAGATTAAGAGTGGGTGAGGTTAATTAGCAGACGTAAGGTATGATCCTACTTTGGTAAGCTAATGATGATGTTCATAGTCAAATAATATTCATTTCATCTTCTTGTCGACAGATTGTTTCCTTGATTATTGAGGCCCTTGCTTGGTGCTCCTTGCTGGTTATGATTGTTGTAGAAATTAAAGTCTATATTCGTGAATTTCGATGGTTTGTTCGATTCGGGGTCATTTATACTTTGGTGGGTGATGCAGTGATGCTCAATCTTATCCTCACAGTAAAGGAGTTCTATAACAAGTTAGTATTTCCAATTTATAGGTGCTTTAGTTTATACATTTGATTGGGAAAAGGCAAACTCACAATTTTAATTGTTTTTGCAGTGCTGTACTGCATCTATACATTAGTGAGGTCATTGTTCAGGTTTGCTTCTATTTACCTATTCTATCCTCAAGTTCGAAGGATACTCCTGTTTTTGGTTCCCCATATCCTTCTAATATTTACTTGGGCTCTTAAGTGCTAATCTGGTAACTAGTCAAATGCCCCCCATGATGTGTGGTTGGTCCAATCTTACACTTCACCATGCTTTCTGCTAATTCATGTAATTATTTTTATTATTCTCTCCATGTCAGACAGGAATTGTATCAAAACATGATGCCTGTAAAAGATATGTAATTGAAGTTTTAATCCATCTGACTCAAACCCTATTCAAAATTTAAATTGCTTAGTTAGTACCTCAAACTCGTTTCATATTACACATATTAGATCCAAAAATAACAATTCAACCCAATTAAACACTTCAGAGTCTCTTCAACCCTAATTCAACATTATAAAGTTTATTGATTGAAATAAATTAAAAAATTTCACATCATTAAGCATGAAAAGGAAAAAGCAACATAATAATTTCGAAGTATGTGTATAAAATATATTCCACAAAATTGTTGATGCATATTCAATTTAAACTCTTATTTGATTTCAACTTTTGAAAGAAATATTAAAAATTATATCATATGATTTCATAATTTGATTAAGAAATCGCTTACTTGAAAAATAATAAGGGTGTTGATGACACAATTTAACTCTTGTATTTTCATAACTTTCTAAACAATTTAAGGAATTTGATTAGGGTGGATCCAGTATTAGAGGCAATTTTTCCTCATCTTACACTTACAAATATGCAATATATATGTGAAACTAAGCCTTATAACATTCACCTGCAGTTGGTATAACTAAAAACTATTAACAACAATGAAACTTTGATTGAAAGTTTGTGGTTCAAAATTTTCTATTATTTTCTCTTTATTCAACGTAATGTTAATGTCTTGAAGCTTTTTTTTATAACACATATGACCAAAACATCGCTTTATATTTGATAAGGAGAATTGACTAATATCTAGGTCCATAACACATTTGGCTATATCTCCATGTGTCTGCATCACATAATTTCATGAGAACTGTATCAGTTTTACTAGCGTATAAAGTTATAGTTAAGAGTAGCTCTCCTACGTTACCCCTTGTGGTGTTTCCATATATCTGGCACCTCTAACCAAAGTTGGGCTTGTTAAGTGACACCAGGTAACATATGAAAAAGATGGAATAAAATAGGGAGAAGGGGAGTTCAAGAAGGGAAGATGAAATATAAGAATAGATAGGGGACAAATTAGAAGAAATATCAGTTAGTAGAAATATAGTAGCTGCAATTTTCAACAATCATTCAAGGACCATTTTAAAACATAATGATAATTGATCTTACATAGGCACCAAAATGTATCTGTAAATTGAAATTGGATTATTAGTAGTAAACAAAAAGCTGGATTTGACGACTACCAGTAGGCATTAAGATACGTTCCTAATTAGAGCTACTTTAATATTAAATAGGAATTGTGATTGAATTCCTAAAATCTCTAATAACAAATGGAAATTCCAAATAAACTAAAAGGAAAATAGCAATTCAAAATCTTTGGGTGGTTTTCCATCAATAGCTTCAAGATGGTATTAGTCATGGCTTATGGCAACCAATATGGCCTCTAAAATTTTAAAATTCATATGTTTAAGAATTTCTCCATTGTTGGTTCTCTGTTAAGAGAGTTTTGTTGGATGAGGTTTTTTTAGCCCAGCCTTGCTATGGAATGCAATTTGGAGCTAATAATTTTAGAGCTTGTTGAACATCTAGATGTGCATGATATACTTGTTAACTATTTATGCTTGGTTATTATTGACGCAATTTGAATCTATGTCATATTGTGATAAAGATCACCAAATTTGTCGCACAACTTGTATTTATTCTGCTGGAAATGGGTGAAGGTGGTGATTTACAATATTCGGGGATGCAAAAGTTTAGGGTAGAATGTGATTCACAATCCTTGGGTTTCTGAGTCAGTTACTTTTCTCTTCATAAGCTGGCTTCCAACTTGAATTAAATTGTGTAGACATATTTGGTTCTAATATAAAAGTCTTGTTTTGGTTAGGGCTTGTTTGGAATACTACTACTTGTGTATGTTCCTGACTTGGATCCTTATCCTGGGTACACTCCAATGCAAATTGAATCTGTTGATGATGCTGAATATGAAGAGTTACCTGGAGGAGAGTACATATGTCCTGAGAGGCACGCCAACATAATTTCCAGTATGTATATTTTGTAACTTGTTATCGTGTATCATTTACAAACTCTCTAGTGGCGTTGCCAATTGTCAAAGACATCAATCATTAATTGTTGAACATTAGGTTATGTCCATTGCTGTGGTAATTGGTATGCTTGATTGATGAGCTCCTAATATGTGTTCTCCATTTGTCTTTAGACCTTTTTTTTTATTTAAGTTAGTTGCTTCATGTTTAATCTACTTTGGTTATTTCTGTTAAATGGTTTGCTTCCTCAATTAAAATGATTTTGTTTTTACACGTAACTTGATAACTAAAAATTTTGATTAATTTTTTTGAACATGTTTGGGAGAGATAACAAGTGTAATAAATGCATTAGTTGACCAAAAGATCACCCTAAAATTATATCTCATGGCTGTTGAGAACAAATCGAATCTAACAGTTTTATTCCTCAATCTTTCTTACATGCTCCAATGGAACCAAGAGGTCCAAAATTCTAGTTATTTGGTTGTAACTAAAAAATGCGGACATTTGTGAATTCAATGTGAAATTTTTTATGGTTTTTTTTTTGCAAGTAATTCTTATATAGGTATAAAGAATTTATGGGGAAAGAAACAACAGAAATCATCTATGGGCGAAAATTGAGCCACATTAGTATCCTGAACAACCTAATTGAAATGTTATGGAGTTATTTTAGATTGGTTCTGTGATATTTTTCACACCTTCCATCCATTACATGCTAATTCAGGCATGGTGCAAAGGTTATTCATGGTCTTCTTTAGAATAAACTGCATTTTGTGTAACTGTTTATCTTCTAAATCTGCTATTTCATTTTTCGTTTGCTAGAAATTGTTTTTGGATGGATGAGTCCCCTTATGAAGCTAGGATATAGGAGACCCATCACCGAGAAGGATGTTTGGAAATTGGATACGTGGGATCGCACTGAAACTCTCAACGATAGGTGCGTTGCCTCAAGTTGCTAAGATACAATACATATCAATGTTTGTGTCATTATTTAAATTGCTTGGTTTACATTACATTTGTTGCTGAAAATCATATGCATATCAAATTTCATGCTATATGTTTTGTTGACTCTGCAGGTTCCAAAAATGTTGGGCTGAGGAATTAAGAAAACCAAAACCATGGCTGTTGAGGGCATTAAATAGTAGCCTTGGAGGGAGGTAAACATAGTGAAACTGAAGTAGGGTTTGTTTGTTCTATTTATTTATTTACCTAGTTATATGGTGAAGTCTAAAATGTATTTACATGTTCTTGTCATGGATACATTTCATTCATTTCTCTTACATAAAGAGATGCAGCTATGAAAACTAACCATAGTGGTAAGAGTATATAAGATAAATCACAAGAATTCCATCTAGAAAATGAACATCATAGAACATTGATTGTGACAAAATATGTCACGGTTAGATTTAAAAGTTGGTCACCTGTAAAACTCAATCATTTTTTTTAATCATATTTCTATTTTGATCAGCTACTTGTAGCCATTATTGCAATGACTGTTATTGTACCCTAACAGTGTTGTCTCAAACTTGATTATTCTAGGTGTCAAGTGTCCTATGCTGAGCGTTTCTCTCTGTTTTTTTTTAGTATATTGTTGTTTTTGCACCTTTTGGCTCGATGATTAGTCATATGATGGAAGACAAGTCTAGGGGAAAGTTTGGAGTCGGCTGTGATTAGAGTTTAAGTTTTATAATAAGGTGTTTAGGGCTTTGGAAACTGAAAACAGGTCTGCAACTATTAGGAATTGAAGGAAAATAAAATACAAACTACTAGCCTGACACTAGTAGAATCAGGGAATCACTCCTTGAATAAAACCTAAGCCTAACATCCATGGTTTAAGGAATCACTTTTTAATCAAAGCATCATAGTCTCCAAGTAAAAGGCTGCACTTTATTCATAATAATTCTCTGATAATGATATTAATGCCACAAACATATTTTTAGGCTTGAGTTATTCCTATTACTAACTAGGCTTTTATTCTTAAATAAGATACGCAAATATTCCTACTTGACCAGTAAAGAGAGATAAGAAATTAACTCTTTTATTTAAAAAGGTATTTTGTACTTCCTAAACAGCTAGCAAATATTCCTCTCCACAGGAAATTTACTGAAATTTAGCCCATGTTCCATTGAATGTGAGGGTGCATGAATAAGGAATTTCTCTACGTTGCAATTGATTAACCAGCTCTTTGTGTTTGATAGTACCATTTTAAAATTGCATAGATGTTATGCTATTATATACACACATAAGCACATGAATGATTGAATGAAAGCTCAACTAATTTGGGCATATTCACTAAGGAATTTTCTATGCAGCAAATGATTGGCCATTGGCTATCTGCCATGTCTTATATTGAAGACCAACAATTTTCATAGTAAACCTTTTATCATCTTTCGGAATGTATGTGCATTGATCATGTAATGTTGATCTACTCATTCTTGATCCAGTGGATTTAATTAATTTTCCTTGTTGGGATTAGATGTTTATATTTTCTGCATGCATGTCATACATGTCTTAGAAGCATCATTGTTGTTATCACATACCAATGCTAAAAAGTCCCCATCAGTACTTGTGATATATATATATGAATCTAATTGATTTTGTCCTTTGCTGTTTTCTAGGTTTTGGTGGGGAGGCTTCTGGAAGGTAATGGACTACCCTTTTGACATTAAACTTATGTTATAATTTGGTTATTGGGTTAAAAGCTCAAAATTCATGTATGTATCATTTCATGAGAAGTGATTTAGATTGATTTGTTTGAATCAGTGTTTGTAAATTCCTAAGGTAGGTATAGGTTTGGCCATTTTTTTTGGTAATCCATACAGGTGCATACATTATAAATTTTTGAAATATGCATACTCTGTTTTGGGTGGTTCTATCAAATCCATAGTTGGTAACATTTTTTAAATGAATTGTAGATGTTCTAATGTTTTGTCTACTAATATAGCCATAGTTCTTGTCATTGGTGAAAAAGTTTACATTTTCTGTGGCGCTAATGAAGGCTCTAGCTCTTGGCCTTTTCTTTGTTGCTTGCTAACTCTGTCTTGCTGCTTAGTTAGAGGCTTTGTAAATTTAGTTAAAGGAAAGGAGAAGAATTTGTAGATCTTCTACATCTATAAATGTATTCTCTTTAAGGCGAATCCATATGAACATCCCCTGAGTGATTGCTACTCATGTGCAATGTAATCAATGATAATAGAGAGCTTTGAGGAAAAACTTGCTTTCTCTTGGTGGAGAATTTCCATTATATAGAAAGAGTACAAGTAGTACAAACTGATTTTTAGCCTTTAGATGTGCAAAACTACAATTTACAAAACAGTCTACTGGTAGCCCACAATATCCTAATTAAAGGAAAGATTTACAACAAAGAAATTAGTTTTGCAAGTTTATAATCTGTTGGTTTTAAATGTCCAACTAATAGCTGTCAATTTGAGGAAAACTTTCCTTTGACATCCCCCTTGAATTGATGTTGGTAAATCATAAAGCATCAATTTGCTAACAAGGAAATGATGGTGCTGATGTGTAATGGATTTGTTGAAGATACCATCAATCTGTAGAGTAGTGGAGATGTGTGGAAGGGTAATAATTTTGCAATTAAAGGCCTCTCAAATAGAGTGACAATCAACCTCTATATGTTTTAGGCGCTTGTGATAAATAGGGTTGGCATTGATTTGGATGGCGTTGGTGTTGTTAGTATGTAATGGAGTAGGGTGATCATGGGAGAAACCAAGCTCTGTGAGGAGACCACGTAGCCAGATGATCTCGGAACAAGCAGCAAACATGATGCGATACTTAACCTCAGTGGATGACTTGGAGATGCAATCCTACTTGCATTTCCATGAGTGACGCGGTGTATAACGTGCATAAAAACTAGGGTTCCTCAACCCCAAATATTTTACAGTCCAAAACTATAGAGAAAAACACTAGGGGTTCCTCAAGCCCTAAAGGTACAACCTTTAATTGTAGAGAAAGCTCTGAAAGGTTTATTTTACTAATCTTCATTAAAAACCACTTATTACAGTTCTTAAAGGTTGCTTATATACCAATAAAAAGTCCTAAACAATACTGGAAAAATAATAAATGAGTTCTAATCTAACTAGGAAAAAGAATCCTAAATCAATTAGGAAAAAAAAACAATTCCGTACAAAAACTTTTGTCCTTTTGGCATTGCATATAATATTAGATAAAAACCAGGGTTCCTCAATCTCTAAAATCTTACAGCCCAAAACTGTAGAGGAAGAAACTAGGGTTTCTCAAGCCAGTCACCACCCTTAATTGTGGATAAAACTTTGAAAGGTTTAACTTATTAATCTTCAATAAAAACCACTTATTACAACTCTTCTAGGTTGCTTATATATTAGTAAAATGCCCTAAATAAAGCTGGAAAAATAATAAAAGAGTTCTAATCTAATTAGAAAATAGAATCCTAAATCAATTACAAAAATAAAGACAATTTCGCATGATAATTTCCGTCCTTTATTTGGAGACCTTCTCAATTTCTAATCATCATGAAAATTTAATTCAATAAAAAACAGGGCTTTCAGAATATTCGGTCAAAATTTTAGCTCAATCCAATGGTCATATCAAAAGTTCTATTTAATTTACCAAACCATGTCTTGGACTTTCTTCAAACTCATCAAAACCTAGAAAACGTTAGCAATTAAGGAAATATTTCAATCAACTAGCAATTCCAAGAAACAAACACCATCCTATAGTGGATTTCCTAGTTTCTAGGAACCTGCCCAATCAACATCATAGTAGGCTTGTAACTGGGGTGAAGAACTAGTAGGGAAGAATAAGTCATGACTAGGTGTGCCAAATATGTATCGAATGATGCGGCGGACACCATCTAGAGTGTTTGTGAGTTGTGCTAACTAAACCCAATCCTCAATATACTTTTTCTTATTCAAGACAATACCTTGAGGTTGATGATGCACCGCTAACTCCAAGAAATAAGTGAGTTGCCCAAGGTCTTTCACGTGGAAAGTAGAATTCAGCAATTTCCAAATCTCAGAGATGGTTGTTATATAAGAACTAGTGACAATAATGTCGTTCATATAAACAAGGAGGATGGCTATCCCGTTAGGTGTCTTATGTAGAAATAGAGAGGAGTCATACTAATTCTGAATGAATGAAAAGCCAAAGATAGTGGTTTGAAATTTCTCAAATCATGTTCTTGGTGCTTGTTTCAAACCATATAGAGAACGGTTTAGTTGGCAAACATTAGTAGTTGATGAAGGGGATATACCAGAGGGACGTTTCATGTAAACTTCTTAGAATTGAGAAGCAGCCAGGGCTTTAATTGTATGGCCTTGAAATTTCTCAAGGCCATACTTTTGCTTGTTGCCAAGAACCACTAATTGAGCCTTGTAACAATCTACGAAGCCATTAGAACAAAGCTTAATAGAAAACACCCATTTACTCCCAATGGGTTTCACAGATGGGGGACATGGAACAACATTCCAGGTGCGGTTGTCATCAAGTACTAGAATTTCTGTTTCAAAGTGTGAGCTTCAAATGGTCATACTTGATTTGATGCTTGTGTCGTAATAGCCTTGCTTGAAACGTTAACCATTAACTTCAAATCGTGTGCTGTCAAAGCTCTTGTTTGATTCTTGCATTCTTCAATGAAAATTTGAACTTTTACTAGCTTAAAAGTTTTTATTTTGTTATTCATTCTACCTTGAGAAGAGCATCTATCATTTACATGATCAACTTAAACATGAATGTTTTGTGTTTTTCCTTGTTGGGTATCATTTTGTGAAACATGCAAGAACACAAAGTTCAAGTGTGATGGTAAAGTGAATATTTTTTTGTATGATGTTAAAATTTACCGTTTATTTTAGTTTTTACAAATAGGAGAAATCCTTGATGATGTTTCCCAATTTGTTGGGCCGACGTAGCTGACATATTTGTTCATCTATTAATCACTTGTAGATTGGCAATGATGCTTCCCAATTTGTTGGGCCGCTCGTCTTGAACCAACTCTTAAAGGTTAGCTCCTCCTTTGTCTATGCTTTATTGGATAAATGATCTGGCTTCTTTTTTTCTCTTCCATGAAGTTAAACTTAATGGTTCCTTTTCATTTGCAGACAAATCAAACATGCATTTAGTTTTTCTCATTGGTTTAAACTTTTCATCAATTCCATTTGAATGAATCATTTAATGTTAGTTTTGTGTGAGGAAAAATGATGTTATGTGGAGAGCTGGTATTCCCATCTTGTGTACATCTATTTTTATGATCATGACGTGTTCTTTATCACATCACGTGAGTCTGACTAGCTTTAAAAGTTTGATATTTGTAAGAATGCTAAATTTGGTTATCCTTTTAATAGTGGATCGGTAGGTAATGTTGTCTTGACATAACTACAATGTGCTTGTGTGTGTTGTGGGGAAGTATTTTTACACTTCTCCAATGCAACATGTGGTTATCTTACTGATTTTTTGTATGCTTTTTAATTGTATTATTTTTTAAACACTTGCAGTCTATGCAAGAAGGTGATCCGGCTTGGATTGGTTATATCTATGCTTTCTCAATTTTTGCTGGAGTGGTATGATCTCTTTTAATCAATGTTGAGTTGAACATTCTGATTTTTATTTTCATAATGCATGCTGCTTTTGATAACTTGAAATGCCATGCATTTTTGTAGTGAAGAGTTTGACTAGAATTGCCTACAACTTTGATGAGACTCGTGACATTAGGAGGGCTCATGAATCAACAAATAGAAAAGTTTGCATGATTGTTGTAGAAATTTGTTGTTTTATATCTCAATGATAGTCCTCTGCCTTAGCCCTTACTAAGTTATACTGCTCCCCCATTCATTTGGAAAGTTAGAGCATCTCCTGCTATTAGAATAGAGGCATTAAATAATGCAATAATTTTATTTTTTGATACAAGTAGTGAAATAATATCTACAAGCGTTTACTCTGTCAAAAAACAAGGTTTTCCTTTTATGTTATTTCCCCCAAGCTTTGGAGGTTTTTTAGCTAATTTTTATGAAAAATTATCAGAACTCTGGCAAGGTATTTAGTAGTATCATGACGAAATTGAATTATGAAATAGAACTCCTTTTGTTCCATAATGTGTGGCCATGTTTTGTTTTTGTAACTTTGTACGGAGACATTATTTGCTAATTTTATTTAAAATGGTTGTGTTACTGTTCACAATATAAAGGGCAAATTTGGAAACCTAGATATTGCAAGGTACTATATTTGGAAGTGGACACTTAAATTGGGACATGTTACAGGACTAGTGGCCACTTATCATGGGGCTGAGTATAATTAACATTGTGATTAGAAATGGTCAATGTTGCTTTTGTTGTCATGTAAAAAGAATAGTTTTTTCTTCATATGATTTCTTATCTTTAGCATTCGGGGATGGCTTGGTTAGCTCTAGCTCATGCATGTGAAAGTTAACTTGAGATTTATTTCATATAATAAGAAATCTAACAAAGGGAATAAGGAGGAATACAATATGGAAAATGAACTGATGCCCTTATTCAATCCAAATAGTTTAAAATTGGACATTACTTCCACCTGCATATCCTGTCAAATTGTCACCATGCTCTTGATTTTATTAATGGATTATCAATAAGAACTAAGAATCTCTTATCTGGGGTAATCTTATCCAGGTATTTGGTGTGTTATGTGAAGCACAGTATTTTCAGAATGTCATGCGTGTTGGCTTCCGCCTGAGAGCAACTTTGGTAATTTCATTTTCTTGCTGACCTTTTGATGCATGCAGTTTATGCTTTTTTATTTTTGGATGTGGTGTCATGAAAGACAACTAAACAGCATCGCCATTTTACTGCCATGCAACTCTTTCTTGCCTCCAATTAATTGGTGGAGGCAAATGGTAGCAGGAGTGTAAGTGTGGTTTGAAGAGAAAAATCGCTCACTTATTCAAGAGCTAACCCTGCATTATTTGTTCTCATTGGTCATGCCTGACCTGAAGGTTTAGACATGATTTATCTGTGTGACCAATGCTTTTTAGGTTGCTGCTGTGTTTCGAAAATCTCTAAGGCTGACCCACGAAGGTCGGCGGAAGTTTGCGTCTGGAAAAATAACCAACTTGATGACAACTGATGCTGAAGCACTTCAGGTGTGCTTGCTCAGTATCTCTTTTGTATGCATATATAATGTTCTTGATTGTTGGATATTACTGCATGTGCTTTCATAATCTGACATGGAAGGGTGGGTTTAAGATTCTGTGTTAGAGCAATCCCATGTCAAAAATTCATGTAGTGCACTATTTATCTATTGTGCCTGTGCGCGCCTATACCTATATTTACAAACAAAAAAAAAAGAAAGAAAAAGCGGTTGCTGTTCAATTATAACCCTGTTGATGTAGGTTTTGAGAAGGAAATTATGATTAATGTTTTAATCTTTGACAATTTTGTGAAAGTGGCTGTTTTGAAGCCTGAGAACACATAAGTGTGTGAATACATCTTGTTAATGTTTGTAAAGGAGAACCAGTAACCTAAATACTCAAAAACTACTAAGGAGCCTGTCAATATTAATACCTGTAACACATCCCTTCATGTGCAAACTTGTTTGGACTTTGCATGAAGACAGAGACAGATATAGGTTCTTGGGTTTGAGGGTTGGAGTGTAAAGCTTATAGTCTGAGGGGCTGTTATGTAAAAAAGAAAAATGAGAAGAGCATTGTAGGTTCCTGAAAGGAATGAGGCTGAAGTTTAAAACTTATAGTTTGAGGTAGGCATTATGCAAAAACGATGCTGGAAAAATGTTTCAGGATCCTTAAAAGAAGGTTCTTTTACCCAACTTAGGTTTGTCCACCCCTGGCTCCTATATCCATCCCTAAAGCATGGATCCCAGTGCAGACCTGTTTCTTCATGGTGATTAAATTTTGTAGTAGAGGTGATGGGTAAAGAAGAACAAATATATCAGAAACTAGTCCAATGTGTAGGAATGTTAATTTTGTATGATTGTCGTAGATATTTAGTACTACTTAGGAATATTATTATTCACTATTTAGTCGTTACTATAGGAATATAGTGTATTTCTTTTTACTAGGTTTTTCTGTTCACTTTGGGATTGGATATTTTTTTTTCCACCTCTTACTATTATTAGGATTAGTTTTCCTATTTAACATAGGAAATTTATGAAAATCTGTCAAAATTACCTTAATATGACTTTATTGTGGATACATGTAACTTGAAGAATAAACTGGCTCAAGGCATGCCACATGTAATTTCAAAGTTCTTTTTTTGGATTAAAGTTTGATCTTGATTTAGTTAACTTCCCTCATTGGTACCACAACTAATTTGCTTATTGCTATCAACAGCAAATATGCCAATCACTTCACACTTTGTGGTCAGCTCCATTCCGTATTATTGTTGCCATGGTTCTTCTTTATCAGCAGTTGAATGTTGCTTCTCTTCTCGGGGCACTAATGCTAGTTCTTCTGTTCCCCATACAGGTATCTGGTTTTGCCTTATTTCCCTCATCGTTCCTTATTTTAATAGTGTTGTTTTCATGGTGCATGTGTCTTTTAATTTGATCATCTTTTCATTCCCTGGCAATATGTTTCATTTGTAAGCATAAGTTTGCAATAGTCATCTTTGTTTGCGATCTGTTCTTGTTTTTTTTTTCTTTTTTAAATCTTGGAACTTTAACAATCTTTTGACTTTGTAGTTTCTGTAGATTTTACTTTCGATATCACTCTTTAGTTGGATGAATGTTTCTGATGATCTTCCTTCATCTATATTATTTGTAACTTTTGTTCTCTTAGACCATGTTGTGGAGTCTAGAAGGGTTACTTTATTCTGTTTCCCTTTGCCCCAGGGTCAATTCATTTATACTTACTGTATGAGTGCACAATCTTTTTAATTTTTTGTGGTAGGATAGTTTCTCTCTACTTTGTGGTGTCATGCTTTGGGTGCTTTTTGGGAGTTTCACAGGCTTATAACCAGCTTGATAGGGCTACTCTTATATCATTTTACTTTGCATTGCTTTCATGATTTGGAGGATGAATTGTTCCCCAACATGATTTTGTATTTATCTTCATCCAATCAAGATACATCTTTCATCTAACCAATAACTATACTGAAATGCACGCAATCCATAATGGTTAGCTTCCATTGCTAGAAAGAAATATTTTATCGAATGTACAGGAACAATTTATTGGTTCAAGTCCTACTCTTGAATAGCTTGTTCAATTTCTAATTCTTATGGGTCTCCAAGGCCTAAAAAAACAGAATGGCCTCTTATTGACCCAAGGACTGATGTGACCTGTCACAACCAGTCCCAAGCCGTGAAGGAAAATTTTTTAGGGATCCAAGGGACCCACAGACACCCCACTGTTCTGTAAATACCAAAAAAAGAAATGAATGAACAAATATATTTTTGCATTCATTTTTCTATAATTGACCCTCCGTCATGAGAAGCCCTAGGTCGCGAAGCTATTTAGGCGAAAACATGCAATGAACAAGGAAGAGAAAATTGCACAGTTCATTTGGTTTGTGATTTTACTAAACCATATTATATTTGACCCTAGAGAACTGTCGAAGGAGAATCTAATCCTAGATATCTTGATGAAAAATGTATATGTACTAGTGTGTGTTGATCAACTTAAATCTGGATGGATTGGCTAACTATGCAATCCTTAATACTGCTGGGACTGAAGTTCTCGTAGAACTCATTTCCACTGCAGAACTCATTGAACTTTCTTCTCCAATGCTATTGGATTTGTTCATGTGGCATGTGCAATTACAGAGTTGAAGGGACACAGCACCTTTTTTTTTATCAAAAAATGAAAAGAAAAACCTTTCTACTTTTTTCAACGAAACATCCTTGATGATGCATGCTGTAAAAGAGTGTATAATTTATCTGACTATTTGAGGCCTTTTTAAGATCTGATGCTGCTGTATTTGACAGTTTGTTTTGTGCCTCTGTACCTTTGTCATCTCCCAAGTCACAAAAGCCCTAATTTTTCCATCTTTTGTTGGGTAAAGACATTTGTTATAAGCAGAATGCAGAAGTTATCTAAGGAGGGTTTGCAGCGTACAGACAAGAGAATTGGCCTCATGAATGAAATTTTGGCTGCAATGGATACTGTGAAGTATGATTATTTTGTTATGAGTTCCTTGTTTCATATGGTTTTGTTCTTGACTATTTTTCTTATAAGATTATCTACTGACTATCTGACTTTGCTGAAATGGTTTAGATGTTATGCATGGGAAAGTAGCTTCCAGGCTAAAGTTCAAGGTGTTAGGGATGATGAATTATCATGGTTCCGAAAAGCATCACTACTAGGAGCGGTATGCCAAGAATATTTTTAGCAAAGTTTCCATTCTTATATTTGACGAAGTTTTCATTTCTTTCTCACTTTGCCGTTTGAAAATTCTATAATATTAGTGTCACCTTTCTCTATTGTTGTTTAAATTGTTAGTTTGGTAATCTTGTTTCTCATATCCTGATTTTGGCATTGCATGCATGTCTCCTGGACATGCTCACTTTGCTTGAAATAAACAGCCGCATACATGTTATGATTTGTTTCATCACTATCTTTGTGTCAAACACATGGATGTGAGTTGTAGTGTATGATCCCAATTGATGCTTCAAAATGATAGCTTGAATAGCAGAACTGATTTCAAGAGAAGATGCTGCTTCTTGATATGGATCTGGTGAACATTTGTAGAACAAAGAAACCCAGTACCTGGTGATATAAGACAGGTAGAAATGGAAATAGACGATCAAAGAATTCCTTGTAGGAGAGGGATTAATTGAACAGTAGAAAGAGCACCCAATCGGAGAGGGCTGAAGAAATGATAGAAAACCCCATAGAAGAGGGTAGTAACAAAACAGATGAAGCACTCTCAAATCCGAGTCTATTTCTATCTTAAACACCAAGAAACCTAGTAACCTAAACCAACTAGGAAATTATTATCCTAATGAATATTATTTTTAATAAAAGTAAACCATACATGGCTTCCTAAAATAATGAAACTCTAGCATTACTAAATTACAAACATAGAAATAAATTGTAAAAAAAGCACCAAAGACATAAAAGTTATTTCGCCACATCACCTACTTTCAGAAAAATATAGAAAAAGAGAAAGGAAAGAAACAACAAAACAGGGCATAGCCTTGTTCTGGTAGGAAGCCTACTTGAGGCCACCATTGACTTGAGGGCTAGAGGAAAAACACATCTAGAAGAAATGCAATCAAAGTCCAAAATCAGAAACTGACAGTATAAGACAACTTCATTGATTGAATGTTGATTCCCAGGAGGAAAGTTGTTTATATATGGAAATGGATTGGGTTATTCTACACCTTAGAAGTTTTCTAGTTTCAAATGTTATACATAGATCATGGGTGATCAATTGATAATATTTGCTGCTGCTAATTATTTGTGGGTTTTTCTGTGTGGTCACCATCACTTTTTTGCTTATGCATGTTTCCAATTATTTCCTTGTTTTGCAGTGTAATAGTTTCATACTAAACAGCATTCCAGTTATGGTGACTGTGATTTCGTTTGGTATGTACACTTTGCTTGGTGGAAATCTGACACCTGCAAGGGCATTTACATCTCTATCTCTGTTTGCTGTGCTTCGCTTTCCCCTCTTCATGCTTCCTAATATGATTACTCAGGTTTTGTCTTCCTTCTTTATTGTATCTCTTATAGTCCTGCTTACTGCTGAGATATTGCTTATGATATTTCTGCGTGGAGAGAGATAAACTATGATGGCTGTTTTTTTCTGTCATTAATTTAGCTTCTATTTACCATGCTGTTAACTCCTTAAGTTGAACTGTTTAGATTGATTTAATTACTGAAATTGACTTAGTTCTTTCTTTTAAACTAATGTTGCATTAGCTGAAATAGAATACATTATGCTAAAACAGTTTAGCCAGGAAGCCATAGCTTGATCCAATGGCAAGAGTATTGGGCTTGCAACCTTGAAGATGCAAGTCTGAATTTTGAGAACACTGCTTCATGCCAAAAGCTGGCAGTAGGCACTTTCTAAACTTTCTCCCAGGAATTTACTATGGTGGGTCAACAGATGTCTTTTTCTACAAAACTTTAGCCAGCCAAAATCTGATCCTTAGCACATTAACACAAAGGACTGATAAATTTGAAGATGACACTCTAGAAAAACTGACATACAGAGAATTGATCATATGTCTTTTAAATAACCCCAATCTTTGTTTCTTTTCAATATTCCAACAACTTTTTGGTGGTCAGCTTTTAATTTTGTCATGAGTCCAAACCAAGGCACGTAAATAATATGTTCTATTCAGCAACTGTCCTTTTTGTTTCTAATCATATTTAATTCCTTTTCATTTACATTACTGATTGATTGCTGCTGTATAATTATATATTGCACTTAGTTAAATGATTTGATAGCTCAGATATTGTTATTCATGATATTGAACTATACTGAGTTCATTTAATTGAACCAACTGCTTGGTCCACATTCCCCTGTTGTTTCGTTCTTTTGGTTTCTAATGGTTTTAATCTTACAGGTGGTAAATGCAAATGTGTCCTTAAAGCGTCTGGAGGAACTATTTTTAGCTGAAGAGAGAATCCTTCTACCAAACCCTCTTCTTGATCCTTCCTTACCAGCTGTTTCCATCAAGAATGGATACTTTTCTTGGGATTCAAAGGTTTAATGCATCAACTATAGTGCTTATGCATTACATGCTTGCTCCTGTTTTCTCTAGTTATGCTTGCACATGCAATTACATTTTATTGCATCAATCATTTATGTATGATATCATCTTCTGATGGATTATCAGGATTGCTTGTTAGGTTTAACTATGCATTTCTGTAAATATACAAATTCAGTAATCATATTTGAGCTTGGTTTAGGCGTTTCACAATTCAGTGCTACTCTTTCTGCTGCATCTTGCTGTTGGATGAAATGCTAATTATCTGTCCTATATGCATGCTTTAGGAAAAATGAAGTTCCCCTTTAGACTTGCATGCCTACTGTTTGTTCCTAAGATGTAGAAATGATTACACATGACTAGTTATCAACATTAGTTATACATACATGCAGTATCTAATTGTGTGGAGAATTTAACACAAGTATATTTTCATTTTTGTAATTCATCCTATAGTTATTGGGAGTACAATGTTAATACATTTATTTCCAGCTAACTTCTTTATGCTGACATGGTTCTGGCTTTGATGTAGTGCATGTTCGCTAGTTATTGGCACTTGTAACCATTAAGATTTTGGTTTTGTTTCCAGGCAGAGAGACCCACATTGTCAAATATCAATTTGGATGTACCAATTGGTAGCCTAGTTGCAGTTGTTGGCAGCACTGGAGAGGGTAAGACCTCACTTGTTTCAGCAATGCTGGGGGAGCTTCCTGCAACATCAGATGCCAGTGTTGTTATTAGAGGAACAGTAGCTTATGTTCCACAAGTTTCCTGGATTTTTAATGCAACAGTAAGTTGTGCTTGCTTATTTTGTGTGCATGTATATTATGGTATGCTTGTCCTCTGTGTGAATATGTAAATTGGTCATGATAGCAGTTATAGGTAATAACTAAAATCTTGTAATGAAGCTGTGTTGATTATATTAATGCATTCAAGGCGTGTTATATTTTATTCAGTTAGGCTACATCATTTGAATTACTTAAAGTTCAGTCGTTAATTAGTTGATTGTGTTTTCCTTCAATCCTTCAATTCTGTGAACTTATAGTCTATCATTTCAGGTACGGGATAACATTCTCTTTGGATCTACCTTTGATTCAGCAAGATATGAGAAGGCAATTGATGTGACTGCATTGCAACATGACCTTGATTTACTGCCTGTAAGCTATTTGTGAAACTTGTAAAATGGAGCTATCTTATGGACTTCAAGACGTCTAATCATTATGCATTGTTTATTTTTCTCACCTGTTTGATTACTAGGGTGGTGATCTCACCGAGATTGGTGAAAGAGGTGTGAATATCAGTGGTGGGCAAAAGCAAAGAGTTTCCATGGCTCGGGCTGTATATTCCAATTCAGATGTTTATATTTTTGATGACCCCTTAAGTGCTCTGGATGCCCATGTAGGCCGACAGGTAAGCTCATTATTTAGCAATGACGCTGCTCTCTTTTCATGGTTGCTCCCAATGGAAAATATGATGTGACTTATGGTCCTGAGACACTGCATACATGAGTTAATACTTTTCACTAATGTTGATGAGAATTAAATATGGGTCTCTGATATCCATGCCGGATCAATTGGTAGGATAGGAATAAAATAAATTTTTGCACATGCATGTCCATGTGAATATTCCTTGCAAACATAGTAGAGATTGGGACCAAAGAAAAATATCTATTGCAAGGAATGATCCTGCTGAAGTAGGATTCTAATTTCTAATATTGTTGGGAAGAGGATGCTGTATTGGGGTGGGGTTATGATTTCCACGTGCATATCCATGTGGACGGACAAGTCTTTGCAAATTTATTAGAGAAATAGGGAATAGAAAAGACAACTCTATTGCCAAGGAACGATCCTGCTGAAGTAGGATTCTAGTGTCTAATGTTGTGGGGAAGTGAACACTGTATTTGGGGTGGGGTTTTGATTGGTCTCATGTGCACACCAATGGATAATTTATGCTTTCCTAATGACTTGAAGTTCTTACTAAACTTCCTTTCACTTAGATGTGAGTTTAGTATATTTGATTCTCATTTATAACCTGCTGTGCTGCTGGAGTGTGGGCTAGTAGACTCTCATTGCACTGCAGAGGTATCCAGGGTTCAACCTGGGAAATTGCCAGTGTTCACCTTGTAGGAAAAGAAATATATCTGCTTTCATCTTTATGGGATGTCCTTTTGTCTTAGTAACACTCGCTACATATGTTCTTAAAATTTGATATTTAAGTTTATTTTTATTTCTAGAGCTTTGGTATGCATACGGACAAATCATACAAAATTTTTAATACAAACTGATGCAGCAATTACTCTTTTAATGCCTAATCAATTATTTATTATTTATGGGACCTACAATTCACCACCTACACTTGCCACACTGTCTGTTGGAATTTCAGTGTTATTTTTTAGTGCATAGCAATTTCGTTATTTTATTCTAGCAAAGGTGATCTATGTGCAACTACCTATTATCTCCAGGTTTTTGATAAATGCATCAAGGGAGAATTAAGCAGGAAAACGAGAATTCTGGTCACAAACCAACTTCATTTTCTTTCTCAAGTTGATAGAATCATCCTGGTTCATGAGGGTATGGTGAAAGAGGAGGGCACCTTTGAGGACCTCTCTAATAATGGAATGCTGTTCCAGAAGCTGATGGAAAATGCAGGGAAAATGGAAGAATACGAAGAACAGGAAAATAATGAAATTGTTGATCATAAAACCTCTTCAAAGCAGGTTGCTAATGGGGTAATGAATAACTTGCCAAAGAATGTAAGTGGTACAAAGAAACCAAAAGAAGGCAAATCTGTTCTTATCAAGCAAGAAGAACGGGAAACAGGTGTTGTCAATTTGAAAGTGCTGATAAGGTAATAAAATACAGACAAAAATCTGGTGCTTCAATATTGTGTTTTGTGCTTCAATATTCATATTCCCTATCTTCTGTCTCTAAAAAGGGCTTCATCACCTTTCTAGTGTCTGATCTTGCTGGAGTCGTTTTTTCATTTCTTTTTTGTGTGCAATAAATCATTGCTTCTCTAAAAGAAAGAAGGTGAAGAAAAAAAATTCTTGTATCAATATATTACATATGCTAGAAATTGGAATTTTGGGTGGTGAAGGGGCCAAGCTGCATGTTAGAGAAGGGGATTAGCTCCCCTTAAATGTTTGCACTTCCCTCATTTAATCCTTGAAATTTTCCACAATTTTCATATAGTTCCAAACAAAGCTGCATTGGGTGCCCCTCATAATTTTAAGTTTAAAAGAAAGTTCATTAAATGCTATCAAATATATTTATTTTGTACTTTAAATACAAGTTGAATGTGTTATTGATAGTTGTTTTGTTTCTCATTTGCAAATCACACAACAATATGGATAATAATTAACATACATCATTGCATTCACCTACTTTTCATTCTTTGCTTGACTCTTTTGATGTAATATTTTTCCAAAAAAATTATTATGTGATCATCTATAAATATGTACATAGATATTTATAAATAGCCCATGGATAATATGTATAGTGTGCCATACTCATATTTATTCTCATTCACTAGAAAATCTAACTGCTGTAACAAAAAAAAATTACCTTTGCCACTAGTGGTGATGGGCACTTTACTGACATGTTCTTCATTTAGTTTATTTTACCAAATGACAGCTGTAAATATGATTTCATTGTTAAATAAAATTTCTCTTGCTTGAGGAAAAATATAGAAAAAAGATACTGCACTGCTTGTTTGTTTCTTGGTTATTCCTATTGGCATGCTGCTGCCTCTCATTCTGATCCTCTGATGTGTTGAGGAGGATTGCAAAATCATAGTGTAAGGTAATAAATTTGTTTACTCAACATGGTTTAGATGTTGAAATGAAATATTAAATGGTAGTTCCACATTATGAATGAACATGCAATGTTAAGGCATCTTTGAGGTGAGTTATTGGTTACAGTGTTTTGATTACAGAACTGCTCTCAATATTTCCTTTGGTGGAATCTTTATGATGTTATATCACCATATTGATATGCTGATCAGTGGAGCTCAGGAGGAGATACTGTAAAGGAAGTGCAGCTAAAATGAAAATCAGCCTTATAAAACAGAAAGGTTCTAGGTTCTAAATGTTCAGATAAAATGGACAAAATGAAGTGTGAATTCAGGTACTAACGTAGAACAATTATCCTAGGAGTTTACAGACCAGATTAACAAGGCCAAGTCTTAAAAGAAGTCTGCAACGAAACTTGGAAGCATCTCATATGAAACATGAAGTTACTATATTCTTGTTTTAATTATTTTCTTAGTTAATTTTAGATTTTAATTATTTGTTTCCTACATAACTTAAGACTTTTAATTTAATTAGCATTTTACTATTCAGGAATTCTAATGCTAGATGAATTCTATTAATTATATAAGTTTTAATTAGGAATCATTTCCTATAAAAGATTTTAGTACTAATATAAATAGAGATGTATAGTTTATTTTATGGAGATGAAGACTATTATTCAAATTCAATAAAATACCAGAGAATTTTCTCTAGATTTCTCAATAGTTAGGTCTGTAACCTTGGGGCTTGAGAACCTTAGTTTTATTTTTGCTATACATTGCATTAGGTGCTATAAGAGTGGGTCAACATCTGGATTGATGGCGAACTGTGAAGAGAATCGTGGAACAGATGGTGGCAACCATCTCCGTGATGGTGATCAGAGGATACAGGCTGTTTAAGATTAGCTAGATTGCCATTCAGTAGCGATAATAGTTTTAGAGGGGTGAATGCAAATTGGATTTGGCAACCTTAATGCTAGATTTGATGACCTTACATCTAGGCTTGAGGCACTAGGTGATGTAAAGCTTCCTAGTTCAACCTCTCGTTGAATCTAATAAGAACAATCAGTAACTAGCAACACATAATCTTTTTGCAAAGGATTCGCTCCAATTTATATTTAACGAAAATAATTGCCAAAAAAATAATGATCTTTATTGTCTGTTCTGTTCTTCCTTTAAATACCCTCCAACTAAGGAATTACAATCCAATAAGTAACTAAAACCAAATACTAATTTGACTAGAAAACTAACAACTAACTAGAATAAAATAACTAAAGCTAATAAACTTATGACTTCTCTTTATCCCACACGTCTCCTTTGCCCAGTAGACTTCGTGAGTTAAAGGCCGCCTTCCTCAGTATCCTGATTTGCATCATTAGGGTTGCACACAAACATGAACCGGGGAAGAAGAGAGGCACGCGCCTGGGATGACTTTCTCAACCAACCTTTCATTAAACCAGTTCATACAAATCCCTGTGGTCAGTAAGGTTATATGATAAAGAAGATCAATATTGGCTGATGGGAGGCACAAAGAGTAAATGAACGTGCTTGAAGACTTATCTCACGGTCAACCTTACCTTGGATCTATTCTTGAAATTCCACTTAGATAACTATTTGTCTATGTGAAGGGTGTTGGTGAAGATGAATTTGGTGGAGACCATGAGACCTTTTCATATCAAAACAAACAACCACAACCCGAGAGTTGAGTGTTAGTATGAGCAAGAATCTTTCAATGATAAGGTTGTCCTATGCGAACCTGATGAAGAAGATTTATATGATGATGAAGATCTTGCAAGCTAGGACATGAAGGACCCAATAATTTCTGACGAGTCTTCTGGAGATATATGGAAAATTATTTTGGTGTTCCTTTAAATACAACGGTTGAAATATTGGAGGACATACATGATGTTAAACTCATGTTTGAAGAAGAAAAATATGGGAATGAACTATAAGTGGATTTCATAGGAACAAAAATATAACATCAAATATGGATTTTTTCTTATTATACACACATCATAAATTAAATTTTGAAGTTCACGGGTCAATGACATGCTACTTCATGAATATGTTAGCTACAATATTATATTCAAAGTATCTGTTCCTTTAGAATGGAAGAGTTCAATTTCTGACAGATAACTCGACGAAAAGTTTTTCTCAAGTGGGGATGATTGATGTAGAACAATTATCTAAGAAGTTTACGAACTAGATTGACAAGGCCAAGCCTAAAAAGAAGTCTGCAAAGAAAACCCAAAAGCATCTCATATGAAACATGAAGTTACTATTTTCCTGTTTAATTTTGGATCTTAATTATTTGATTCCTACTTAACTTAACTTAGAATTTTTAATTTAATTTGTATTTTACTATTTAGGAATTCTAATGCTATATGGATTCCTATTAATTATGGAAGTTTTAATTAGGAATCCTTTCCAATAAAGGATTTTAGTACTAATATAAATAGAGATGTTTAGTTTATTTTATAAAGATAAAGACTATTATTCAAATTCAATAAAATACTAGAGAATTTTCTCTAGATTTCTCTACAGTTAGGTTTGTAATTTTATAGCTTGAGAACCCTAGTTTTATCTTTGCTAAACACTACGGCAGGTACCACACCTAAATTGCACAAGGGGGAGATTCAAGTATTTCCTTTTCCAAGAATGGCTTTTTATTGATTCCTACATGACGTGTGCTGAATCATTTGTTAATTGTCAGTGATAGGTTCTTATCTTTGTTTCTTCCATAATATTCTGACGAGTATTGTGATTACTTCATACCAGGTACAAGAATGCATTAGGAGGTGCATGGGTGGTGATGGTACTCTTTATGTGCTATTTAATGACAGAAGTTTTACGTGTTTCAAGTAGTACATGGTTGAGCAATTGGACAAATCAAGGCACTTCAAAGAGACATGGGCCTCTCTACTATAATCTAATCTATTCCTTTCTATCAATTGGTCAGGTATCAATCAGTCTCAATCAGTCGGATGAAATTAAGTTACATTTCAAGCATAGATATTCCTTTTTATGCTTTTTTCCGATAAATCATTATTCTATGTTGCTTTGTTTCCAGCTTTTCCAAAAATGCAGAAACATCTTCACCATCCTTTTGTTTTAAAGGAATAGTTTCAAAATCTTGTATCTTCTATCCCATACCAACTTAATTTTGAATCTTTTTTTCTTTTATATCCAGGTGTCAGTGACATTATTAAATTCATATTGGTTGATTACATCAAGTCTCTATGCCGCCAAGAGACTGCATGATGCGATGCTTAATTCCATACTAAGAGCTCCAATGGTCTTCTTCCACACCAATCCACTTGGACGTATTATCAATAGGTTTGCCAAGGATCTAGGTGATATTGATCGAAATGTTGCCATATTTGTAAATATGTTCATGGGCCAAATATCACAGCTTCTTTCTACATTTGTTCTCATTGGAATTGTGAGCACCATGTCTTTATGGGCCATAATGCCACTTTTGGTTTTGTTTTATGGAGCCTACCTTTATTACCAGGTACCCCGAACCTTTTATTCTCGCATTCCTCATTTATTCCTCTTTTTAATTTTTGTTTCTAAAATGTTCCTCCTCTCTTCTGACATTTTATCTTTTCCTGTTTAGTATTTTCTTTCATTTTGTATTTACCTCATGCTAATATTTTTTGTTAAATATTTTTACCTCATGCTAGTATTAGAGCAGGCACTAGTTCCATCAGCAAATTAGTAACTCAAAGCAAGTATGATCAGATCATTTCCAATAAATGCAAATATATGTTGAACTCTAGAGAAATGATAGCTGACCAACTTTGTTGAATACTGTTGACATTTGATAAAAAGTGTGCGTGTATGCCCAGACACACAGACAGAATGCACACTTATGTACTGTATGTATTCTAGACTTGGCAGAATTATAATGATGGATAGCTTCGAAGATTGTAGAATTGTAGTTCTGTTGATGGGAATTAGGTTTTGGGATTGAAGTCCAAGGAATCTAAGGATTTGGGTTAGATTAAGCCTGTTGATAATAATCTGAGAACCGTGGCAGCAAATATTAAAGCAAGGATGAAATAGAGAAACAAGGGAAAGCCTTGGGCACCAAGCCTATGAAATAATGTAACTCCCGATATGACATTTACATTCTTATTGAAAATTAGAACTCCTAAATAGACTAGGACTGAGATTTATAAATAATACTTCATAACTATTCTTGAATTAACTAGGAAAGTAAATAAAATAATTATTAATTAAAGAGTAAAGACTAAGAAACCATGCTCCAAAATATGATTAGGTGACAAAGGGTGGGAAAAGAAAACAACACTAAACAACAATAACTTGAAGAAAATTGAGATTAGAACAAGAGAATAAGTTTCAGGTTTGTAGAAAACCAAAACTGAAAGGAAACCATAATGAAAAAGCTTGTGAGCGACTAGCCCTTCTGCCAAATCTTGAAATTTGCAGAAAGATGCAGAATTAACAATTCTTCCCCTACAATTAGGAGTAATTTCTTAAAGCCAGATGCTAAGCTCCAAAATAAGACTAGATCCTCCACAAAGTCTGAAAAGTATGAAAGCCCCCTGTTATGCATAAATTATACTTGATTCAAACTTTAATCCCTAACAAGAAATCAACCATGGACATGTGTTCCTTGACCAAAAACAACTCTTGATTGATGAAATTAAACTAGCCTTGGGTTCCATGAAAATTCTTCTCTAAATATGACAGCCACTCCACCATACTTCCGCATCAATTTGGATTGATTGTAGAACTAAGGACAAGATTTTGTTAGTTTGTTCTGTGATATTGGCCCCTATGTTTATTCTCAGTTCCCTCATGCAGGTTAGTTTATGTTTTCTTTCTTGCCTTGTCTGTTCAATGTGAATCAGACTACTTTTGCTGCTGCTATTATGGAAAAACTCAATTTAGCCAGTTTTTTATCATCATGTCCTTCATTCATCTGAATTCTAACAATTGCAATAATTTTTATTTTATCTGTCATATCATGCCATTCATCAGCATTTTGATTTCGAGATTTCATCATTTATTGTCATGGACACTGTTAAGGTACTTGGAAGTTTACAGCATAAAGTTTGTATCATGCCATGTTTGTTGAAATCAAAGAATATCAGAATATCTTGTAGATTGACGAGTAGTTCTGTATCTAGTAGGAGATTGATGCAATGCTTGCTCATAAATAGCTTTTATCATTTTTGTTCTCTTATTATTGCTATCATGAATTCTTGCTGCAGTATATCTAGGATAAAGAACATATTATGATGCTTCAGTGACTTTTTGGAAGATAAATAATTTCTATCCTTAGATGCATTTTTATTTCTAAATGCATAGTTCTATCTAAGAACCATTTTGTTCTACAGAGCACAGCCCGTGAAGTAAAGCGACTGGATTCCATAACTAGATCACCTGTTTATGCACAATTTGGAGAAGCTCTGAATGGTCTGTCAACTATTCGTGCATACAAAGCTTATGATCGGATGGCCAGCATAAATGGAAAATCAATGGACAACAATGTCAGATACACCCTTGTCAACATGGGTGCAAACCGCTGGCTGGCAATCCGGTTGGAAACATTAGGGGGCATTATGATTTGGTTTACAGCGACCTTCGCGGTTATGCAGAATGGGAGGGCAGATAACCAGCAGGCTTTTGCATCTACAATGGGTCTACTTCTCAGTTATGCTTTAAACATCACTAGTTTATTGACTGCTGTACTGAGACTTGCTAGTTTGGCCGAGAATAGCTTAAATTCTGTGGAACGGGTTGGCACATATATAGAGTTGCCATCAGAGGCTCCACTTGTTATTGAGAGCAATCGTCCCCCTCCTGGATGGCCTTCATCAGGAGCGATCAAGTTTGAAGATGTTGTCTTACGTTACAGGCCTGAACTTCCACCAGTCTTGCATGGGTTGTCCTTCACTATTTTTCCTAGTGACAAGGTTGGGATTGTTGGAAGGACTGGTGCTGGAAAGTCCAGCATGCTCAATGCTTTATTTCGAATTGTAGAGCTGGAAAGAGGAAGGATTTTGATTGATGATTGTGATATTTCAAAGTTTGGATTGATGGATCTACGCAAAGTACTTGGTATCATACCACAGGCACCTGTTCTTTTTTCAGGTACACTGTCTAAAATCTTATTTTGAAGTTTGAACCATGATTATAATGAATTATACTTAGTTGACTGCCCCACTTTTCTTTTGTTTAGGAACTGTCAGGTTTAATCTTGATCCTTTCAGTGAACACAATGATGCTGATCTTTGGGAGGCTTTGGAGAGGGCTCATTTGAAGGATGTTATCCGAAGGAATTCCTTAGGACTGGATTCTGAGGTATATTTTGAGATTTTCCTTTTAATGCATCTCTCTTGTTGTTCAGGTATCTTTTGCTTCCAAGGGCTGATTTTATCATCTAGCATAACTATTGCACGGCAGCTTAGGGGTTTTGTTCTGGTACTGTTTTATTGAGACAGTAAACAGTAACCCTAATAGGGACTTTAGGGTTTGAATTGATCTTTTGGTGGCTAATGGTTATAGGTTTGATTGGGTATGAACGTGTGGATGTTTAGGAGTTCCAATGGAGGCTGTTTGATGGTGAGGATATGGGGGTTTGTTTGCTGCAAAACTGTAGAAAGATGGAAAGTTTTTCTAGGAGTCACACTTGGGAGGAAAAACTTAGTTCGTACTTAAAGTTCTTAGGAGTTATTACACGTAAGAGAGATTGCATCACGCTTTCAAAAGTATATAGTTGGAAGTTTTATTCATAAATTCGTGTGAAACCACCAGGAAGATCACCAAACAAGAGAGACAATCTTGAAGAAGGTTTTATTTTTATTCAATAATTCAATGAACTTATAACTGAATATCTAGATGTTTATTTAGATGCGTCAAACTAAATAAAATAATAAGTCTTAAATCCATAAGGATATGTTTGGTGCACTGGACATTATAACAACACAAATTGTCTAATGAAGCTATTTGGTGTCCCCATGAAACAGGAAAAGAGGTGGTTTCAATCTTGTCTTATAATTTTTTTTTTCTTGAACACCCCCCAAGGATAAGCTTGTGTTGTCCCCTGGGACAAACTTATCCAAGCATTCTTTGTATGCTACCCATACTTATTTCTCTTAAATTGGAAAATATCATCGCCTTTTTGAGCTTTGGACTTTTTGCATATAACTTTTTATGAAAATAAATAAAATTAATGAAAATTTAATTATTTTTAAAAATAAATGTTTATTTATGAAAAATAAAATAAAAGAAATTAATTATTTCAACAATAATAAAATTTATTTACTTCAATTATTTTTTTAAAAATAAAATACTTAGATTTATAATTTCAAAATAAATAAAATAAAATAATAACTTTATTTGTGAAAATACTCAAATATATTAATAAATAAAAGACTAGTTTTTAATTATGTATAGAGTTATTTGTTAAACATAATTAACTTTTTTATGATCATTGTTAGACCTAACACAGAGCCACCTAGCTAAAATCCCAGATCATCAACTCATGGGTCAACTTGCTAGGTTAGTGAGCTGATTCAATGGGTTAATTATTGTAACTTCAACTTTCTAATATTAAAACTAAATTGAATCATTTAAAAAATAGGTCCAAGGTTTGAATTCTACTCTAAGCAATTTTTTTTTCAAAGTCAACTTTTTGACCTGAAGTCATGGTTGGATTTGACTCGGTTTACTAGTTGTGATTGGATCAATGACCTAGCCAGTCTAATTATAAACTGTCGAGCCTGGTTTGTACAATCATGCATTGGATATTTATTACTGTATTTAATTAATTAATTAATTATATTTTAATTAAGTATTTTATTATTAAACAAATAAGAATTAAATAACATAATATAGTATTATTTTATAACAGAATTAATTCTATAAATTGAAAACAATTAAAAAGAATTATATTATTATTTTTGTATTTATTCATATGAGAAAGCATGAGAGTATTATTGTCCTTATATAGTGTTGATCTGTCTTGTTTTATGGTTGTCAAATGCAATACAGAGTTTTTATTCCAGTCCAATCCAATGCGCACCAAACAAGCTTATCCTGAATTGCCTAATTCAGTCCAGTCTTATCCTTCCAATTCTGTCCAGTATACCATACGCATCCTAAGAGAATTAGAATCTTACTATATAATAAATATAAATAGTTCTAGATAATAATAAAATCTAGAATAATCATACAATATTAAAATTCCAAAATAAACAAATACCATTGTCCATTATTGCCCTTTATTCTCCATAACAAACTCTTATTTGAAAATAAAGCATTACAAGCATGGGTATTCATAGGCTCTATACACTCCTAAAGCTTTAAGTAGTTGGATTCCTATTCCAATGAGTTAATGAACTTGTAAATAAGAAAACAATATTAATCCTAGGGACTAATACGACACATAATAAAATAATACTATTATTCCGCTTCTCTTCTTGTCTGCATCACCGACCCAGTGCAAGGAGATGGGATGGGTGTTCTGAGTAACATGTTGTAGAAGTTTGTTGTAAATGTCTCTTAAGTCCTGTTAGTCAGAATTATTTTAAGCATGAAGAGTTTTTCATCTCTTGTTCTCCCCTTCAAGAATATCTAAGAAGAGTTCTTGATTAGTCTTTTAGTACTGTTACAGCTTTTCCATCTTATAGAATTTCCTGCATTTTCTTCTTCACTGTTTTGTTATTAACCTTTTATTGAGAGTGTCTGCTTGCATGTGTAAAGGAAAAGTTTGGTTAAAACCTTTTACATAAATTCTTAATATTTACTCTGAGGCTCCTTTGCCTTTTGTTTTTCTAGCTTCAATTTCATATAGTTACTCCTCTATACATAAATTCTTAATATTTACTCTGAGGTTCCTTTGCTTTTTGTTTTTCCAGCTTCAATTTCATATAGTTACTCCTCTATTCTATGGTCATTATCTTTTTCTGCTAAAACTCTGGTTTGTTGCAATAATTTATCAAGTCCTAAATATTTCCAATTTTAAAATCCATTAGATGGGTTCATCTAGTAGAAAGAACTCAGCTCAAGCATATGACTATAGAGTTTGTATTTGTATTACATCGACAAAGTGTGTCTTGTAATTTATTTTTTTCCCACAGTTGCTATATTTTTTTGATCATTTTATACAAAGACAAAAAAAAGGAACAAAAGGAAAAGTAAACGAAGGAAATAAAGGGTTAAATGGAGACATGAAATGGGATTGATTTTTTTATTCAAAAAACAATTTATCTGTATGGTTGACATCTTTATCATTGTAGTTATGCTATTCTCTCTATTCGTAGGTTTTTGTGGCTTAAAAGTAGGAGTTAATTTATCAAGGACACATGTTCATAGCAAAATTGTGTAACAATATGGTTTTGATAAATGCTTAAGAAAGAAGGGCAAATAGAATAGCACATGGGAATCCCTTTTAATTTGATGGTGACTGGAATGATTGAATATGCATAAAATTGCAAACTAAACTCACCAGTCCTTTATCCCTATGATTGGATATGCATATGTTATATGCTTGACCTATTATTAACTCTTTTGCTTGAATATCTGTAAATGCTCTGTTGAATTTGAACAATAACATTCCTCATAATTTGTTTAGGTTACAGAGGCAGGGGATAATTTCAGTGTTGGACAGAGACAGCTGTTAAGTCTTGCTAGGGCATTGTTGCGAAGATCAAAGATACTTGTTCTTGATGAAGCTACTGCAGCTGTTGATGTCAGAACAGATGCTCTTATTCAGAAAACTATTCGAGAAGAATTCAGATCATGTACAATGCTAATTATTGCACATCGACTCAATACCATCATTGATTGTGACCGGGTCATTCTGCTTGATTCTGGCCGGGTATGACATTGTGTTTTAATTTTATTCCAGGCTCTTTTTTCTTTCATGGGAAGTGACTTGTAGGAAGCCCTTTCTCACATTCTGTGTGTAAGGCTACAAACGAATAGAAATGTTATTGTTTTAAAGGAAAATCAACCTTAAATTATGTCAGGTGACCTGTTTCAAATCCCAAGTCATTTTCATATCTTCAAACTTACTACTATTAGTTGAGCCCTGAACCTGTAATATTGAACTACCATCAATCACTTCCAGTGACCAACAGACTGCTGCTGCCTATTATGGAATCAACTGATAGACTGTTAAGAAAATTCTGATGTTTTTTGCTTCTATTATTTTTCTGTTTTTGTTCCTTCAGGTTCTGGAGTATGATAAACCAGAGGAACTGCTTTCAAATGAAAATAGTGCATTCTCCAAGATGGTTCAAAGTACAGGGGCTGCAAATGCTCAGTACTTACGCAGCCTGGTAATGGGAGGGGAGCGAGAGAGTAGGTTGGGAAGAGAAGAGAACAAACAGTTAGATGGACCGAGGAGATGGCTGGCCTCCTCTCGTTGGGCTGCTGCAGCACAGTTCGCTCTTGCTGTTAGCCTCACTTCATCGCAGGATGACCTCCAACAGTTGGAAATTGAGGATGAAAACTCTGTTCTGAAAAAAACAAAGGATGCGGTGGTAACTTTGCAAAGAGTGTTGGAAGGGAAGCATGACAAAGTAATTGATGAGTCACTAAATCAATATCAAATATCCAGAGATGGGTGGTGGTCAGCTCTTTACAAAATGGTTGAAGGTAACAATTTATTTTCCTTTGCTGTGTTGCATACTCCCTGTATATCCTGATATGCCTTCTGAATTAATATATTTAAGCAACCTGTCAGTTTAAATTTGTAACTTTTTCTATTTCCTGCAATGCTTAATCTTTCTTCTAGCAAGTATTTTGTGGATAATGTTTCATCGGTATATCACACCATTGTTTCATACCCAATGTTACTGATGATCATTACAGTATGTGTAATTATTATAAATGGTCGAGTGTAATGATTTTTTCCCGTTGTACTTTTTGAAACTAGAAGCGAACATAATCTTGCATACACCTAACAAGCAGTAACAGAGCTGTCAATTTCAAATTCTTAATGTAATATCTTATCTTACTATATTTCATTTTCCTTTTCTTTTCAGGTCTTGCCATGATGAGCAGACTGGGTCGGAACAGGCTTCACCAATCAGACTATGGCTTAGAAGACAAAACAATTGACTGGAACCATGTTGAAATGTAGGAATCACTGTGGTTTATCTCTGGGTTCAAAGAAGGCTTTGTAACTATGCTTAATGGTAGCAAACTTACTGCAAGTACCTAATGTTTTTCTAATTTAGCTTCTGGAATTTGTCAAACTCGTATGCGAAAGATTTCGAGGGTGTTATATACAAGAACACTGGTTTTTTCGTACACTAGGCTCATGAACCAGGTTTTGACCGCCAAATGGATTCTTAAACGTGTACTATTAGAAGAATCCGGATACTTGCTATGTATGAACTCTGATGACCCTAAAATAAGCTGTAGAAACCAGTCAATCTGCTCGTTCTTCCTTTTGTGATTCAAGACATTTCTGTTCTCTTCGACATGAATATGTTGCCCATAGGTCAAGTGGCACGATGAGTCTGCAGATGCTCAAGGTTATGAATAGGGAGCCGATGAGTTTTAGCACTGGTATGAGTTGTGGCTGTTGGATCTATTAAGGGAACGTTTGGTACTACGTTTGTACCTGCGTTTCGCGCAAATTTGAATTTTTTTTTTTTTGTTAAAATTGAGTGCGGTTTGTACTTTTTAGATCGTTTTGATGTGCTGATGTCAAAAATGATTTTTAAAAAATAAAAAAACATCATTGGCATGCATTTCGGCATGAAAAGCTATTTGAAAAGCACCCGCAACCACACTGCTAAAAACGCTCTAAGGCGAGTCAGGTGACTTGAGTGCAAGCCCCTTGGTTTGGTCTTGTATTCGTCTTGGAAAGGCAATACCTTTACGACATCTGTAGAGTTCCGTACCTGTCCTCTACAAGTTCGCTAAAATAAAGAAACCCGTTTGGACGTGGAAAGAATGGCTGCTCCACGAAAGTCGATTTCCTTGGAGATATCAAAAGTAATTATTGATAGCATCTCGCTGGCTAGCGAAGATGCATGCTGTTTGTGTACACCCTCCAAACCTTGGTGGTGAGTTTTAATCTTGTTATTGCACAGTGAATTAGTGGCTGATATCCATGTGTTTCTGTCTGGGGATTGTTCCGTTCCAGCATTTTTGTTTTTTTCTTATCCTGCTCCGACGAATGCAGTTCTTATTATGTCATTGAACAAATGGGTTTCTGAGTTGGGTTTGAGTTAAAGAGATCCTGCAGTCCTTTTATTTGTTAAAAAACAGAGAGGTCAGCCAAGGGTGATTGTTACAATGAATTCAAGTCATTGGTAACTTTGAGAGAAGTAAATTAAATTTGACCCCAGTCATGGTAAATTTAAGCCATTATAGAGAAACCCGAAACCAAGCCCATGCCTTGTGCTTTGCCATCGTCACACTTTCACGGTGTATCATATAAATTCATACTCCTTTTATTGCATTATTCTAAAGGCACTCTTTACTGTCGAGTTAAAATTCCGATCTGGAAACAAAAAGGTAATTTACATTATTGTATTTAGCTTAGGAATTTCAATTAATTAGTATTTTATTATTTAAAAATTATATTAATTAGATGAGTTTTAATTACAAATCCTTTCTTGTAAAGGATTTTAGTTTTAATTAGAAATTTTTTTCTATAAAGAATTTTAGAATTAATATAAATAGAAGTTTCTAGGTTATTTTGATATTAAGATTATTACTCAGATTTTGAATAAAACACTATAGAGAATTTTGATATTAGAGCAGGTTAATATATTTAATAAACAGAAATAGTAGTAACTCACTTTACGATGCAGGAGTAGAGGCCCTTTAAGGCACTATGCAAGCTTAGGAGCAGAAATTAGATTGTTTTGCACTAGCTAAGGAACAAAAAATGAATCGTTTGGAGCAAGTCATAACAAATCTAACTCGATTAATGGATAACGCTAACAAGGATCATGAATAAGAGAGGAACTTTCATAGAGACTTACCTCGAGGTAGGCTAAATCCTAGATTTATTCCTGAATTTGATGAGATTCTATTCTATAATAGGAGATTTTTTAAGAAAATATTTATTAACTGGTTGAAAGAGTTGGAAACTTATTTTTATTTCAACAAGGTTCTTTATCATCAAAAGATATGACTTGTCACACACACACAAACTTTTTTATAGTACTAGAGAATAGTGGTTTGAATTTCAAGACTTTAGAACTCTTACCAACCTTTAATTTGTTCATGACAAGATTTGAGACAATCATTAATTTTGAAGTTTATATAATATGGTTATGAAAAAATTTTATAATAGGTAAATAAACAATTACATTATTATTATTTGTCTCTTTTTTTCAACTTCTAAAAAAGCAAGGAAGAAAAATATAGAGGTGGTGTCGTCTCTTTAAAGTAAACAGCTTTAACATCACCTTAATGATGATAACAACATTGTTAGAAATACTATTCTACTTGTCAATGTATCATCTGCTAATAATGAAGAAGAAATCAAGAAGCTCTTAAATTAGTATAAAGCAATGATTCTCAAGGTCTTAAAACACTAAAAGAAAAGCCAAAACAAGTTTGAATTGCTTAAGAAGCTGAAGCTAGCATTAAAGAAGACTTAAGTGTGGGTGTGTAATCCAAACCAAGCATGAATTACTTAAGAAGTTGAAGCTGACATTGAAGAAGACTTGAGTGTGGGTGGGTAATCCAAACCAAGCATATCCTTATTAGATCAATCTTCTAGAATTACCAATTCAACTAGTGGTTAAGATGTTGTGAGGGATGACCAAACACGTCAATTAATGTTGCCATTAATTTAAATGATGGTTCCATATGAGGTTATTTTTTAGGTCTTAAAAAGTTTTGCTTAGACTAAAAAATTCTACATAAACATATCTTCTCTAAAATTGAATTTAAAATATTTGAAACAATCAAACTCGTGCATAAATTAATGACAATGTTATATTCAAAGTATCTATTTATTTGGAGTAATCAAGTATAATTTGATGCAGTTTGATAAATCAAGCTTAACTTTTAATCCGATTATTTGATCAAGCTAAAATTCCAACAGAAGATTCTTAAGACCATGTTTCGTATTGGGTTTAGATTTTATGACAATCGAAAATCGAGGAGATCTTTGGAAGTTATTGTGCGTGATTGTTTTTATTTACCTTATTGTATTTAAATTTTTTTTTCTATTAAGGTTAGGACTTTCAAGTTAATTAGTATTTTACAATTTAGAAATCTTAATACTAGATGGATTATATTAATTAGGTGATTTTTAAAGATTTAGTTTTAATTAGGAATTATTTTCTATGAAGGATTTTAGGACTAATATAAATAGAAATATTTAGGTTATTTTGAGATTAATATTATTATTTAAGACTTTTAATAAAAACACTTGAGAGTTTTCTCTAAATGCTTCTCCAGCGTAGGTCTATAATTTTAGAACTTAAGAACTAACTTCTATCTACGTTGAAAGTCATGTCAAAGAGAAAAGAAAGGAAAAGAAAATAATTGAAAAAGGTGATTTTGTGTTTTTCCATTAAAATGGATCGACCTACTAGAATAAATTGATTTCAAGTGATCTAAAATATAAGGAAGATGAAACTTAAAATTGAAAATATAAGGACTAAGTCTTATATGACCAAAAGTTCAGAAAATGTTAGGCTAGTTTAGCTTAAAAATAATAATTGAGAAACAATTAGAAACTTGAGGTAATTGCAGGACTAAACTTTTCTTTTTATAATTTTTTTAAAAAATTAAAGTTACCATAAAAAGTGGTGAAAAGTTATATTCTTTAATATAATAAGATGTGATTATCCATTTTAAATGTGAAAATTATAATTTATAAACACTTAATTGAAAAACAAAAGGCTTCTAAATATTCAATGAAAAGTTATATTGATAACTATTGGTGGGGAGGAGTTATAATATTTGATAATAAATATAATCTTTTATATTTATAACTTTAATGAAAAGATGTGTTATTTTTTGTTATAATGGGCAAGGTTTTTCATAAAAAAAAAAAACAAACAACCATGAAGAGGTATGATTTGTATCTTTTAATAAAATAAGACATGATTGTTTATTAAAAAAAAGTGAAAATGTGTAATTCTTAAACATTATCAATTTAAAATGTGCTATTAAAAGATACAATATTTTTTATATGTGCATAAAATATCATAGAGATTGCTATTGGTGGATTAGAGTAGTAGACTTATAAAAAATGCTATTGGTGGATCGATTCTCGATTTTTCTAGAAAAAATATTGGCTTTTGTTGCTCATAAAAAAATTAACATTTTAGGGACCAAATTAAAAAAAAAAACTTTGCAAGGCTTTTTTTTTTTTTGGTTTATTGTTCAAAAACTTGTATTTTAACATATTTATGACTAAAGATTTTTACATATTTTATTTTGGTTCCTTCAGTTTGGCAATTTAATGTTTCGGTCACAAATTTCATTTTGTTTATATTTTAGACCTTAAATTGAAAAGAAAAGAGAAAGTTACTGGAAAATAATGAGGAAAAAAAAAGTTATCAAATGTTGATATTCCAGCCACAAAAGATATGATCTTGATGTTAATGGGTTGCACTTTTAAAACGAAGTTCGATAAAGATGAGGTTTCCATCTCACAATGTTGAAAAAAAAAAGTAAATTGGGTTTGTAAAGTTTTTTAAATCGATTATTTTTTTTTAGAGAAATTATAGGTTGCTTTTATGGCTTGAAACGAGTTTTTTAAAGGGTTGTAGCATGTTTTTTTAGATATTTTCATGTTAAAACAAGTTGAGAAGATTTTTTTAGTCTCAATTTTTTTTTATCATATCTGGTGATCAAAAAATGTTGCAGACGATGATATGTTGTCTACCATATAGACAACAAATCATGCAATATAAAAAAGAAAAGAAAAATAGAATAAATGAAACATCACTCACTTTATAAAAAAAAAAATAGCCCAAGCAAGTAGGTTTGGGCAGAGTTTTGAAACCCAGACCTGCTAGGCGGGTCGACTCGTGACCCGGCCGGCCCGGGCCTACAACCAGTCCGGGTGGAGGTAAAAACCCGCTTGGGAGTTGGCCCGGTGAAACCTGGTCGACCCGGGACCCGATCCACCCGGGTGAGACCCGATCTATTTTTTTAATATTAGCAGCCATTAAACGACGTCGTTATAAGAGTTTCTCTCAGCTGACTAATAATCACGTCCCCCTTTTCCTTTTTAACTTCCCACACTACCTCTTTATAAGACCCTATCATCTCTTTCCCCTTTCTTTCTTTCTTGATTTTCTTTTTAATTTTATATCCCATTATCATCGGTTCTTCGATGATATTTTTTAACAATCGAAAGGTGCCTTGGTTTCAGGTTTTTTCTTATCTATCACCTCATTGTTTTTTGATTAATTGTTTAGTCTTTTAATTATAAAGTGAGGAATTATGAGAAGTTTGAGTGAGCAATCGGCAGTGATGGTGGTTGAGGAGGGTAAGGATAGTGTTGATAAGGAAAAGAAGAAGAATAAGCGTCGATCTAATTACCGATCCAAACGAAACCCTCCCAATCCAGATAATCCTAGCTTAAAAGTACTAATCATGGTTGTCTTTTGTGGTTGTTGAGGAAAGCACAATGGATTAGCTGTTGTAAGATTTGAGCTATTACTGTTAAAAAGAACAGCAAAAAAGAAAGAAAGAAAGATTAGTGATTTTGGAATTTTTGTTATCTTTGCTTTTGTATTTTTGTTTTTGTCAGTTTTTCCGCTAAAGGTATTTGTATTCCCTTTCAATGACAGCTAAGAATTTTGTTAACAAAACAGTGTTCAATTAATTATTTTTTTAATTTTTAAATGAATCAATCATCTTCCTCTTCTACTTGATCAAAGCCAATGGAAAAGCTGGTGGTAGTCGCCAAGGTAAAAGTAAACTGAACATGGATTATAAGTATGCTGATTTTGGAAATTCCTTGGTTCCTCATAAGGGGTTTTATTATGAGTATAGTTCATGTGTTGATGAAGATGTTCATGATGAACTGAATGGGCCAGTGGGTTATAATTTTTTTTTAGGGTTGACTCGGGTCAACCCATCTGACCCGTGACCTGATCACTTGACCGGGTCGATAACCGAGTCGAGTTTCAAAACTATAGGTTTGGGTTTCCACTCCCAGGCACACCTATGCTCTTGGATTTCTAGCTAGGCGCGAGAGCTTGACCTGCTAAACCCATAATTCTTGGCCTTTTTTATCTTATCTTTTGTTTTCAAATTTAATTACTACTCTCCTTTTTTATGTATTTTTTTTACCTTGCATTAATTTTTATCCAAATTCAAGTAATAACCTCTCTTTTAATTTTAACTTGTTTAGTTCACTTTTTTTAAATATTTTTTATTTTATTTTTATAATGTTTCAAAGAGATTATTATAATTTTTATTTATTTTTTTCTTTTATATTTGATAGAAATAAATTGCATTTGCATTATTTATTTACGAAAATAAAAATTATTTGTTATTGGTAAGAAAAATTAACCTTTAATTTAAAATAAAAAGAAACATATACATTAGAAAAAAAAAATCAGAGTTAAATATTTGCAAACTTTTATGTTCTTTCTTTTTTTTAGAAGAAATTTTACCTTTTCATTTTAGTTTTTAATTAGAATTAACAACTCTTTCTTAACATATTGATTCATATATTTTTTTTATTTTATTATATTAAGTATAAAAAATATTTTGACATTTCACAACTAATTTTTTTTTAATGATACTTAAAAATTCATTTGTCATACATGCCTCACCTACTTTTTAGGTCAAAAAAAGTGGCCTAGTTGGCCAATGTTGCTTGGCTATTTTTATGAGTTCTTAATTTTTTTGAAAAATTTTTTAATTTAAATTCATTTAAATAAAATAAATAAAATATTTTTAGGTTATTATTCCATTAAATATATAAATTCAAATTTAATTAATTTTATAAATCACAACATTAACTTTTTAGTTCATAGTTAATTTTTTTTTATGTAGCAAAAATATATTGACAACACCTACATATTTTTTTATATTACAAATCTTTTTTGACTTGACTCACAATGAAGCGTTAGTCAACTAACTAGTATTATCTAAATTATATGTTGATGCAGGACTAAGCAAGTCCAATTTGAACAAAACTAGTATTGTTTGATAACAATAAAAATATAATTTACTCAATTGCCTTTCATTAAAATCTTGTTTTAATCTAGTTTACTCGGCACCAAGTTTGATATTCTCCCTAAATAGAAAATTTCAATTATGTACTTTTTATCCAACATCGCTATATAATTTATATTCAATTTTATGTTTCCACTTTTTATTACTTTTTTTCTCTAGTTTAATATAAAAACTCAGTTATTTTTGTTAGGTTTTTTTTT
>Ga0325411_1000470_pt1 | contig 42263 bp, 27 predicted proteins | sample PopdelMetagenome_13_FD_206181 | JGI IMG/M metagenome (GOLD analysis project Ga0325411, IMG submission 206181) | Populus deltoides microbial communities from Bellville, Georgia, United States - Xylem-PdIQD-R4 | ecosystem: Host-associated > Plants > Phyllosphere > Stem > Wood/Secondary xylem...
TTTTTTTAAAAAAAAAAACAACAACAAAAGATGTAACAAGCAACCGTTCGAAGGCCTGCAGTGGTTTTGCCCGCGTTCAAATGCTAGTCCTTTTCACTTTAGCCATGATCAACACGTGACGTGCAGATGTGTCGGAGAATCTTAAAAACTACACGTCAGCATCAATGACGTGTCCTGGCAAATCATCCTACGAAGATCTCCTGCCCCCACTTCTTTTTTGCCGGTCTTTTTTTCGCCTTATCATTAAAAATGCGTATGTCCTAACAGTAAAAAACACGTCGATGACAGGTCGACACCACTTTGATGGTTTCCTATTTTGGTCAAACAGCTATTATTCATGTATAGAATTTCTTTTTCCCTTCCTTTTTATTTATTTATTTATGAAATAGATGTTAAAACTAAAACCATTCGAAAAAAAAGATAAATATTAGCATCGGTTGAGCTATGAATTCAAGCATTTATACATACAAGTCAAAGTTGTGATTTGGTTAGGTAATGTATAAAAAAAAAATTAAACACACGAAATTTAAAAAAAGCTGCCTTTTAACTTAATTACATATTTTGATTGAAGAACTGTGTAAAACTACTACTTTTTTAAACCTAATTATATTCTTAGTTATCCTTTAAGAACTAGTAATTTCTTTTCTATGCAAAACTGTTTTTGTTTGAAGAAGATCCGTTGAGAATATCATTTAGACTTTTGTTAACTTATATTGATTTTAACAAATTACTTTTTTTTTTTTTTCGACTTAGATGTTAAAAAAGTACAACGAGGTTTTATAATCGCATGTTTGAGAGTGTGGTTGTGATTGCTTTTAAAAGTGCCTTTTCACTCAGAAAAGTATGACAATAATATTTTTTTATTTTTTAAAAATTATTTTTGAGGTCAGCACATCAAAATAATTTGAAAACATCAAAAACATATTAATTTAAAGTAAAATAAAAATTAATTTTTTTCAAAAACGTTTTTGAAACACAGTGTCAGACGCTATGCTGATTTAAAACTATCATGTTAGTCAATAAAAGACATTTTAAAACCTAATTATATGTGCATTATACTATATTGATGAACTTCATGTAATTTTAGTTGTTATAAAATCAAGGCAAGATTAGCTGAGGTTATATTGGTCATTCAATGTATTCATGGATTGTGATGGATCAGCGTGTTTTTATACATGTTAATTTTATTTTTTTATCCAAAATTCATGTTTTAAAAAGACCAAAGACAAGGTGAAGACTCAATATCTCTGTGGCTACGTACATGTGAGTCTGACAAGCTTTCAGACTCAATATTTATAAGCTTAGCTATGCGCTGAGCACATATACATGTGAGTCTTGCAAGTTACCACACCCAACATCTTTAGGTTTAGCTACGCGCTGAACCCACATATATGAGAGTCTGACACACCACCAGACCCGACATTCCTAGGTTTAGCATCTTGTCGAGCCCATATGGATATAGGGGCTTCATATTGTGCCATAAGACTCTAGTTATTTTTTATTGTGACCCTTGACATAAAATGTCAAAGTCAAAGATGTTCATCTCTCTACACCATTGTGTGTATAAAAATCTCCAAAATGATATATTATTTATCCCTCATTAGTTATGTATAAAAGATATTTATCCCTATTTGATAATATCATGGCAAGATGATACTTTAGCTTCTATTCTCCATAAAATGACAAGATTCGTACGCTATAGAGATCCGATGAATCATTCAAAGAGAGTGGATTCACAATCTCTTTATTCTCAATATTTTTAGTAGTTATATTTTCATAGTCTATCTCTTTGAAATATCATTATCTTTTCTCTTAAAACATTGGAAATAAAGTCCCTAAATCTACAAAAAAAAATAATACAGATATTAATTACTAGTCACTTTGACCTACCAAACACTAAATATCAGTTATAAAAACAAATCAAGTTGCTGGGATTGAAAAATTAACCAATTATCTAATATATAAGCTCTAAGTTACTTAAATTTTTTGAGATATCATCATATTGAAAATAACAACACAATCTAATTAAACAAATATTTTATTTTTATTTATAATGAAATTCATAAAAATATGAAAAGTAGTAAATATACCTAGATTTTACACGATTAGTGCCTCGGACACACCGGTTAGCCTTTTCACTAGCCTATTTGAAATTCTGGGGCAAATAACTTCTTCGCAGAGCACATCTTAATTGACTCGACTGCCCAACTTGTGCGCATCTTGCCTTGAGCAGTAAGAATGCAAAAAAGTTGACCAAACAATATAACCTAAACATGAAATAAAAAGATAACAATAAAATCATACCTTAGTGATTTAGGCTCAAATGAAACCAATCATGGATTCGAGGAAAGAAGTACATTAGTTAAAACATCTTGTAGACTGTCCCGATCAAATTAAGCGATTTAATTGATAAAAAAAAGAATCTTCATGGAAAATAATTTCAAACTCTATCATGGATGCACGAACAAACAATTTGTGATCCAATTTTTTTGTTCAAACTCTATCATTAGCCTCCTCGTTTTTGTTTTTCTTTTTTTTGTACAACTAGATATATTTTTAGACCGTATTTTATACATCAAAAATAAATTTATCTACTCAATATAAATAAGTATCCGTTTAGAAATGTGGTATATTTTGCATTTTAAAAATGAAAAGCAAGAAAAATATATTTATATATTTTTATTATTTTAATATGTTGATGTTAAAAATAAATTAAAAAAATTATTTTGATATATTTCCGAGTGAAAAACACTTTAAAAAACAACCGTTACCACACTCCCAAACACCTATTTAATAATATTTTTTTTTTCACTGGTTTTTTTTATATCTATGTTTTTCAATTTGTTTTATACGGGATTATTCTGATCTCGTGATTCATTTTACGAATTTGACGAGTTCACCCCGATTGACTCGAATCGTTTTTTTTGTTTTTATTTTTAATTGAATTTATTTTAATTTTATTTTTTAACATTGAATTGGTTGTGAATCGTCCGGTTATTTTTAGACCTGCCAAGTCAACTAGATAATATTAAATTATTAAAATAATTATACATCAAATATATTAAAATACAATTAGCTTTTCTAAACAGCTTTTCCAAGATGCTCTTAGTAGTATCGGTTTTATTATATTATTTTTCTAAATATTTTCAAAAAAATTTTATCTCACAATGGTAAAATACCTTAAAAAGTGGATTAGAATTAAGATATTCAAGGGAATTTATCCAATTTTGTACCCGACAAGCCAGAAAGCATGAAATTGGAAATAAATATGATAGCTGGGGAGAGTTAGTTTGAGAATTTCAACATGATTTTCATAGAAATATACTTTGAATGCCTCTACACTAACGATATATTCGGATGAACTTGTTTTCTGGTATTTAAACAATAAAAAAGAATGAACTTATTTAACCATTTGTCGGCACTTTATTATTAAAAAATTCTACAAACATGCAAATCTTTATGTTTTTGTAAAATATTTTTCTCGACTGTTCAATAAAAAAAATCTCATGAATCTTTAAAGATAAGATTATAAATGAGAATATATTTATTATTAAACCATAAGGTCCTCCGTCGATTAACTATTTCTATATATTCTTTAACACTTATTTTTCACACAAGCACCAGACAATTATTTCTAAGCAGTTTTTGTTAACATGATTAAACATTAAAAAACAGTGTATTTAGTTTAATATTTTATTTTCTGGGAATTTAGATGGAGCTTCTGGTTAGTTTGCGTTTCAGGGGAGTGTTTTTTCAGAGAGTTCAAGGCAGTATTATATTATAACGTCAGCGAAAAGGCCGAAAGAGACCTCGTGTGGTCGTTCTCATCTGATCGATGATCGATGATCGGTAATCCACTCAAAAGAGGGGACCATCATCCTTTCCGACACGTGTATATTTGTAACCGAGACACGTGGCTCCGACAAGGACACCAATCCCTTGGTCCTCACTCTACTCTATTCTTTCCTTTTCCCCGCTAAGGAATTAAATTGACTAAAAAAAGAAAAGCTTGCAACTTGGTCATGTGGACCCCACACCGAGCCCCATTGCACGGGCCCCGGGGCTTCCCTGGTCTGGCCACGTTTGTCAAGCTCGTTCCTCGCCGAGTTTTGCGATTGGATTCCTCGTTGACAGGACGACTTGTTGCATCCATAGTATGCCAAGCAATTTAGCTGCTAGCTTGTTTTTTAAAATATATTTTATCTAAAAATATAATAAAATAATATTTTTTATTTTAAAAAAATTAGTTTTGATATTAATATTTTTTTAAAAAAATTACTTTAAAATTAAAAAAAAAAAGTCAAATTTTACCTCACACTGCTCGGAACACTAACAAACAAAGGCAAAAAAATTAAAATTAAAATTTTGGAGCGCAATATTTCATTAGTGAATGGAGTGCGGTAGTTTGCTTTTGAATGTGTTTTATTTAAAAAATATTAATCTAATATTTTTTGATGGTTTTATGTGTTAGTATAAAAAATACAAAAAAAATATAATAATATATTTTTAAACTATAAATAATTTTTTTTAAAGATAACATGGTACCATAATATAAAATACATATTATCTTCGTCTCAAGTACACAATGTTGTTCTTGATAAATTATTAACAAAATACTGAAAAGTTGAATTTGTTAAAAAATAATGTAGATCATATCCTAAAATATCATTTAACAATTTAAATTATTGTGTTGAGATGATTATTTAACAAAATTATGGTAAACATACTACCAAAACACGACTCATTGAAATAGTTTTCTTTTCTTTTCTTTGTTTTTTTTTCTTTAGTTTTTTTTTAATTTTATCTTTAAATAATAGGTTGTTTTAAGGATTGAACTTCATATTTGTTTTTTTATTTTTTATTGGGTTATATATCAATCTTATGATTTAATTTATTTTTCTCAATTTCAACTTTCAATATTAGATCTATTAGAATATGGTTTCATGTTTTTTTTTATTTGTTTTCTGTAAATTTATCTTGATTTTGTAACCCATGTCACGAGTTTAACAGAACACCCGGGCTGACTCAATTTAATTTTTTTTATATTTTTTATTTCATCATTCAATATTATGTTTTCCAGAAACTAGGCTTCATGTTTTTTTTTTTTTGCTTTTTATGGGGTTATCTTGATTTACCTAGGTCGCGGGTTTGACAGGTTAACCCTAGTTGTTTTTGTTCATTTTTTTTTCTTTTTAATTAATTTTTTTAAACTAGGCTTCATGTTTTTTTTATATACATTTTATAAGGTTATCTCGATCTCATAGTCTTAGTTACGAGTTTGACAAGCTGACTCGATTTATTTTTTAATTGAATATTATTTTTAAAAAATTTCACCCTCCTACAACTCAATATTCTTTTTTCATCTAGTTTTTTTATATATAATTCAATATTAAGTTGTTTGGAAATCAGACTTCGTAATTTTTCGTGAACTTATTCTAATCTCATGACTCATGTCGATGTTTTAATAGGTTAGTTTGGGTTTATTCGGACTGGTTTTTTTGTTTTTTTTTTATTATTTATTTTATTTCATTATTTAATATTGGGTTGTTTTGAAATTGAGTTTTATATTTTTTTCTTTTCACGGGTTATCTCAGTATCATGATTTGGATTATAAGATTGACATGTTAACATAAATTGACTCAAGTAGTTTTTTTTATATATATATTTTTTTCAATTTCATCCTTGAACTCTATGTTAATTAGAAATTAACTTTCATAATTTATTTTGATTCGCTTTTTATAAAGTTATCATGATCTAGGTCATTACAATATATTATCATTTCAGTATTTAAAAAAAGTATCTTTTTAAAATGATGTTGTAAGAAATTCATCATATTTTAATTAAAAAAATACTAACAATGATTAAATATTTTTATATATTTTAAAAAATTGATTTCATTAACAGCACAATGCAAGATAATTATCTAGTTATATCTTAACTCAAGTAACCTTAACCTAATGGTTCCATGTTCAATATATATATATATATTTGATGAACACACACACATTAACAAACATATACCCATACCTATTTTATTTTTCCAAGAGCATATGATATCAAAATAAAATAAAATTCCATCTCAATACCTGAGATCTCTAATAGTCAACAAACAAATAAAAAACGCCACTTCTATTTTTTTTTTCCAAAGAAAAATGGTAAGGCCAAACCAGCTGCCATTGATCCAGAATAATCTTTAAATAGATGTGTGATAGCATACAATAAAGTCTGATCTGGATTGCGCAACTAGAAGAATTATTGAAATGAATTCAAATGTTTTTTTTTTTTTTATTATAAATAAATCCCAATTTGCCAACCATTACTTACCAAATCTTGCTATATAATCTGGTTTGCTTTTATAGTACAAATAATTCCACGTCATGTTGTATTTGAAATAATAGTGATTAGTAAAACAAAAAAAACTTGTACAGATCAGGGAAGTAATGCCATTCCTAAAAATCCAAAGATTCAAATCTTTGTAATATTCTTAATCATTCATTAACATCACAACAAATAAAATTAAAAATGATAATTATATATTAAAATCATAGTGTGTTTTGTTAAAAAATAATATAAATCATATCTTGAAATTTCACCTAATAGTTTAAAATATTGAATTGAGATGGTTTTTTGACATAATTTTATCTAAATTTTATTTTTTTATACTTTTATAAATTACATTTTTTATTATGTAGTTTATATGTTAAATAACAGTTTACATCCCCAATAATGTATTTTATTTGAATTTTTTATTTGATGTAAATTGTGAAATGTAATTTATGAAAGTAGAAAGAAAAAATGAGATTTAAATCAAACTAAAAAAAGGTTTTGATAATTTTTTTAAAAATTAAAACATTCATAACTTCCACGTAAATAAAAAACTGCATCACAATTATAAAATGAGAATTTGATAAAATATATAAAAAAAATATACAAATAAGAACCAATCACAAGGCGGCGAAATTAAAATTAGATGGGGAAGTAATACTCTACTCCTAAACTTTTTTTATTTAACTTTATTGACCAGACAAGGAGAAGCTTGTAAAAATCATAAAATTGGTTGTGCGGTCATTAATACCAAACATGAATTTGAATTATAAAGATACTGTATAAATTGTATAAGCAATTATTTTTTACAGTATTTTTATTTAAAAATATATTAAATAATATTTTTTTAAATTATTTTTAACATCACCATATCAAAACAATTTAAAATTATAAAAAAATAATTTAAAACAAAAAATAAAAAATATAGAAAATCTCAAAAGCAATTTTTAAACACAAACATATTTATAGTTTTTATTTTTATTTTAACTGTATTGTAATTCTAACTTGTTTATGTTAATTACATGGAATGGTGAGTGGATCCTGTAACTTAAATCAATATCAAGATATTTCTTAATTTATTTTTCTAAATTAAAGAAGCTTTATTCAAATTAAAATTTATTTTTTATTTAGCAATAAATCGATCTTCTCCTTTTCTTACCGTGGCTGCAAAATATTGGGTCTTATTTAAAAAATAAAATAAAAAGGCAAATCAAATTACTCCGTTTATCTTCTTTAAGGAATTGCAGTCTGCGTATGTTTCTTTTTTATCCTTTGCACAGCTGGCATAAAAAACTCTACTTGACAGCCTCTGCAAGTGCGAGAGAGACCAAACCCCAGAGGACAAGAGTACGAAAATAAAGGCCGCATCTTTAACGAGTGAGAAGTACCACGCCAGCAACTATTATCATGTCCACGTGTCGAATTCCCAGACGCCTAAACTGACAAACACGTGGCCACTTTTTCTTGCTTCCCTTACATCTCGAAACGTGTCCTCTGAAAGGCAACTTGTTTTTTTAGGTCCATTCAACACAAACTTCAAGAAGACAAAACCAATTAATTAATAACACAAATTTAGTATAAAAAAGAAAAAGGTTTGTGTCAGTCATACCCACGTGTCACTCTTCTCCTCTCGTGATCGCCACTTGGCTCTCTCCTATCTTCCTTCTATACTTGTCTTAACGTGAAGGGCATTTCCGTCCCTCAATAAATATATTTTTAATCAATTAATTTCTCTTTTTTTCTCTCTTTAAAAGAGTGTTTAGAAACACTGTCCAATCATATTTTTTAAAACTTTTGATTTTTTTTATTTTAATTTAATTATTTTAGGTGTTTTATATCATTTTAATTTTCTGATATTATTTTTTTTAAAAATAATAAAAAATATTATTTTAATAAAATTTCAAATAAAAAGAAACTTTAACAACCAACCTTTTATTACTGTACAAAACACCGCCTAATCCAAGCAAAACAGCCAATCTCCCTCCCCACCCTGCCTTCTTCTTCTGTTTTTCCTTGTTGATTTCAATTTCTTTAAATCCTTTGATTCTGTTTTCCTTCTTTGTTTTTTTAACTTTATTCAGTACTATATTGTTATAAAAAAAGAAAAAAAGACAGCAACATTTTTAGTATTTTTTTTTCTAACATTTTTTTTTTGTCTTGGTCTTGTTGATGAGTGCATGCAAGTTGGGTTTTAATTAATGGCAACGCATCTGTTAGAAAACTCTGAGACTGGGAGAGAATTCTTTAAGAAATCAAACAAAAAAAATTAAAATTAAGCCTTCCTGACAAATGGGTGTATCTAAATCAGATCAAAAAACACTTCAACTTCTTCTCCTTCTTCACGTTCCGTTTCAGAGAACCCAAAAATACTTTCCAATCCACTAAAAAACTTATATTAAAGAAGAGGAAAAAAAGACACTTGTTTTTTACCCATCTTGTTTTATAGAGCAGCATCATGGGAGAAGCAAACGCGAATAAAAATAGAAGCAGCAGTAGTAGAAGTAGCAGAGCAATGGAGAGTCTTTCCTTGGAAATAAACAGGTATCCAAGAGATCTGGTACAAAGACTCATTTCAAGTGATGCACAGCAATATAAAACAGCAACAAGTGAAGGAGAAGAAGCAGAGGAGATTGAGTTAAATCTTGGGTTATCACTTGGTGGAAGATTTGGGGTTGATAAGACCTCAGATAAACTAAAGAGATCATCGTCTATAGCTGGTTCAATACCATTGTTGAGAGACCATGATGCTTTAAGTACACCACCTGTATCTTATCCTCTTCTCATAAGGACTTCTTCTTTGCCTGCTGAAACGGAGGAAGAGTGGAGGAAGAGGAAGGTAAATCAGAGTTTAAGGAGAATGGAAGCCAAGAGAAGGCGAAGTGAAAAGCAAAAGAATTTGAGAGGAGAGTTGAATTTGGAGGAAGTTAAATTGAATAAAGGGAACTGGGTGCCAACGTGGGCTAATAAGCAGAGTGGTGTTGTGAATAGGAGTAGTAATTTGGAAGGTCAACAGCAGCAACAAGGGTCACGAGGATCTGTGGAGTCTCTAGGAGGGAGCTCTTCTGGGTTGTCAGAAATGGAGAGCAAGCCTGTTCAAGGTACTTTTTTTTTTTTGGAATTTCCAACCTTTTGGTGTCTGATTTAATTTCTCATTTTTTTAAAGGGATTTTCTGGATTGGATTGGTTTTATTTTGCTAGTGGATTATGGTGTGGATGCCAAATTGGTCATGTGGATGTTGTGGAGTTAGATAGGCGGGCTCTTTTATTTGGATTGGATTTTGGGTAGTGCCTATTTTGTGTTGATAGCATTACTATTGTTTTGGGTGGTTATGGTTGGTTACTTGAAGGTTGGGGAAGGTGCTAAATCTTGGATGTTTATTTGTTTCCAAGCAGTGCAACTCTTACTCAACTAGTTTAAGCAGTATTAGATTCTTTTGCTGGAGTTTCTTTGGTTTCATCAAAACTTTGGGAAAGAAAATCCTTGAAGGTCCAAAGAAGGAGAGGAATCATGTTTGTTCAAATCTGAGTAATTTGGAGGTGTAACAAAGTAGAATATTAACTCAAGACCCTGCTTATTGATTGTTGCCACACATGGGAAGTAAGCAGATTGCAGTACTAGCATGTCTCACGAAAAAGGCAGTGCATTTCTTGCATCTGTCTTTGTTGTCAGAACTGAACAGAGTTTCTGCAACATATGAAATCAAACTTATTGGATACTTACTTACATAGAATAGATATTCTTCCTTGCTAGGCTATAGTGTGTGGTGTAAGCTGGCAGATCCATGCAGCCAACCTCAACTAGTTTGAAATTGAGAGTTGGTTGAATTGTGGAACACTGCATGAAGGGGAGTTAACATGCAGATCATTTCCTTCATTGGTAATTATTGTACTTGGGAGATCACATTTGGGTAAAATCATTGTAAGCCCGTGGTTGTTTATGGAAATTTTCTTTACTGACTAACTTCATGAGCTTGCGATTTGTTTTGATGAACTTGATTGATCGGGCACTCAAGTTATGCAGTCGCTTTAGTTCACATGCTAGGAGAACTATGAATCTCAGTTTATGACTATTTAGTCTCGGTCTTAGTTGGCTGTAGGATCTACTTGCTTTAAAGGGATGTTCACTTCTTGGAATAGGTTCTTTTTTCTGCTTTATCTCTGCTGTCAATGAAGCCAGAAGGGATGCACACTTCTAGTATGGCATCAATGAAGAAATCATTGTCATGACTGCCTCCTCGAGAAGGAAAGGAGGAAACATGAAACGAAAATCTGAATGCATTTACTTGTATAAAATGGAGTCAATTTCTCAGTATGTATGGGTACTTATTTTAATATGTTCACATATTAATATTTTGCTTACCTGCTTGTATTCTGCTACATGCGGCAGGTCTTAGCTTAAATGAGTTAACAATCCAAGCATCTTTTTTGATTGCCCACCCATTCCATACAGTCTTCCATTCTTGCATCATAAAATATTCAGTAGTGACTTACTCGTTAATGTGTGGACAGTGGATGGATGGTAGCTCAGGATTAGGCTAAAGCTTCTTGCTTGATCTATTCTCCTTGAAGGTCTATCCAGTTTCCATTTCTAAGTTCAGTTTTTCCCAACTCTTAATTTGTGGAAAGTGTTAAGTTCCAGAAGCTTAATCTTGTTTGACATCGTGCTTGTGTGTGTCCGGTGGTATATATTTTCCCTATCTCATAAGTTGATCCCTAGCCACCACTAAGTTTGGATTTTTGCTTTCTCAATGCTCCTTGCAGTTTCATCCAGTCTCGATCCCTTAATTTAGTTTTTCCCAACTCTTAATTTGTGGAAATTGTAAAATTCCAAAAACTTAAACTTGTTTGATATCTGGCTTCTGTGCGCCATGGTATAGATTTTCCCTAGAACAGAAGTTGATCTCTCAGCCATGGCTAAGTTCAGAACTGTATTTGTCAAAGCTTGTTGTTTTGCAACTTTAAGAAAGCAACTGGTGAATAATTAAATCCATGATTTCTGGGTGGGTTAAGGAGGGTCTTTCTGAATATTACATGCTCGACAGGTATGGAGGTGATGGGATGGTCCGGAGTTGCTGTCAGGTGGAGTTTTCTTAAGGCAATTGCTGATCCTTCTAGTTCTTGTCATTCGTCATCCTTCCGGGATCCATCCTTTTCACTTTGCTGGTTTAGCCTGCTTTACTAATGTCCATTCTCTCTTCATCTGACTACCTCAAGCTTTTTCTATTTTTCCCCATGGAATATAGTCAAATGGCCTTTAAAGTGATTAACCGGTCATGCATGTAGCTGACAGGTTTTTTTGTGATCTTATAACAATCGTGTAAGTTAAATGCATCTGCAACCGATACATTGGTATTTGGAAATTTGTAATTAATTTTGAAATTACTATGCAAGTAAAGGGAAGAGGAAAATGGAGAAAAAACAAATGACTTGTCTTCTCATAATCTCATGTGCATCACAGGATCAAGCAGTGGTGGAGAAGCACGAAGTCCTGTGAGTAATCAATCCTTGCAGGAACGAAGCAGTCAAGAAGCTGTGGGTTCTTCTGGGACAAAGAAAATTGAAAATGCGTGCAGAGCCTCCAGAACAGAAACGGAGAATCTATCCAAGAAGCTTGATTCTGCAGAAAATAGAGGGAGGGAAATTGGGACCAATGCAATGGAAGATATGCCTTGTGTGTTTACTAAAGGAGATGGTCCTAATGGGAGAAGAGTGGATGGCATTCTGTACAAGTATGGTAAGGGAGAGGAAGTAAGGATAATGTGCGTATGCCACGGCAGCTTTCACTCCCCCGCAGAGTTCGTGAAGCATGCAGGTGGCAGTGATGTTGATCACCCTCTTAGGCATATAGTGGTAAACCCTTCTTGTCCGTCCTTTGAATAATGTAATGCGGTGTTCATTTCATCCCTTAAAGAGAAGTAGGGATGTGAAATGGGGGAAAAAGATGAGAGAATTTTAGAAAATAGCTATATATTTTTAGGGTCCTTGAAACGGAAACCTAATATGACCAGCTATTTTTCATCTTCTAGAATGTTTCAAATGGTTTTTTGAGGTTGTAATCTGTATGTGATGTTTATTTCCTTATTTCCCCATCTCATAAACTGAGAAAGCATGCATAAATGTTGAAAGGGAAAACAGGGTGTGATATATATACAAGCTCAGATCAACACATGGGCTGTCTCTGTGCTACGCATGAAGACAAGTGATGCTTATGCTCTTACAATTGCCTTGAAAAGGAGAGAAAAAAAGAAGCAGCACGGCAGCAGATTAACAATCTCTATCACGGTAATCGATTCGGAAGAACGATCTCTTCTCGGCTCTCCTCGAGGATTTAAGCGGTAGCTTCATAATTTCGAAGATTTAGAAATAGCTGTAAATGAAGCCAAATCAGTTCAGAAATCTGAATTTCAGCGGTCTATTTAAAAAAAATGATTCTAGCACGACGCGAACATGATTCTACAAGTGTGCGGGACACATGACGCCATATAGAATAAGCTGGCACAAAATCATCGATGATTTCCGATAGATACATTGCAAGTACGCTTTAGATGGAACCGATAAAATACTAAACCATTACAAGAAAACAGTGATTTTCAAAGACAGAATCGTGTTCTCTTTTTTTACTGGTTCTTGTTCTGCTACTGGCTCGCTAACGGAAGGCATGAAGGCAATTTCTCGGTTTTCTTCTTTACTTTTTACTAGTTTTTAGCAAGCACGACGTGAGTTTGTTTACATGCTCTTAGGAACATTGAATTTAATTTAATTTATAGCATTAAATCAATTTTTATCTTTGGAATTTGTTTGAGAATATTGATTTGAGTTTTAAATCAGAGGATTTACAATAATTTTAAATGAAAAATAATATTTAAAAAATATCCAGTTTTTTTCTTCCTTTCGAAAACCGTGCTCCTCCCAGATAGATAGCCTATTGTTTCAACAGGCTTTTTTCCAGAACCAAGCTGAGAGGGTCTTCATGAGAGAACTTGCAAACTACAAAAAGATGTTTGTCAAGTAGAACGTCAAGAACAGTTCAAATTATTATAGATGAGTTACATATTTGAATATATGAAGAGGGTAAATTATCCAAGAGTATCATCTTTCAGAAAAGATGTATGACAGAGTCCAGCCACCAGTTCTCCATTTACACCAAGAGGGTAAAATTATTTTTCAAAATAGTATTGTTGATTTTTTTATTATTTAAAATTTGTTGTTAACATTAACGTATTAACATCTATAAATATAAATATAAATTTTTTTTATTTCCAAAAGCTGCCTAAATATCTGCAAGTTTTTAATAGATATGATTTGAGTTTGGCCGTACCATCACCATTAGAAGATTAATGGTCACTCATCTCTAACAAATATTTACAGCTAATGAATTAATTAAACCCCTCTTATTTTAGGCATTACAGAAGACAAGGCAATTTAAGTTTAAAGCTGAACCAAAAAACAATATGTTACTTAAAACTGGCCCTCCCCTCCTTGCAGCTACTAGAATTCTCTGCGAAGTGCAAAGCTTAACTGGAGTCCCCACGAATCTAGGTGGTTATTATTATTGTAAACCAAAAAGGTTTCTTGGTAGGGCCTACAAAGGAATGTTTCAAATGACCAGCTGGTCCCACTTCATCAAACAAGGCCATCTAAGCACGATCAATAAAACTTGACGACGACTGGTGTGCTGCTCAACTCTTCCACATGAATATCCTTTTTTGAGTCTTTTTCAATGATTATTATTATTATTTATCTATTTATTTTAAACCAAAAAAATGTTTGAACCCAAAAGGGAGGATACTAATGTTAGTTAAGCTATCAGTCATTAATCAATTATGATTAATAAAATTATCATAATGTGATAAATTATGACAGAAACTATTTATTTTTGTGTCTTAAAAATATATATATATATATATATATATATATATATTTTTTTTTTCATGCTCTTACAACAATATCAAAAAGAGCAAAATATGGCTCAAGACTCGTGTTCAAGAACGTGTTAACCCTAGCTACCTGGCTCCACCAACTTAAACAAATTTTCATTTTTCACACAGCGAAGAAATGGTTGGTCTTAGGTGTCCAACTGCTTAAGGCGATAGCATGAATTTTGGGCATTCCAAGATCATATTTTTTACAAGAGCTATGAGCACTCGCATTATCTGGAATTTTAACAAGGTGGTTTATGAGCTGCTTTCCTTCTGTATCCTACACGTTACACCTAAAAACATCATCACAACCACACCATGCTTCTAATATCAACAGACTCGACTCTACTCGATCACCACTTCAAAGAATATCATAAAAACAAATATACTGCACATGCTTGAACACAATCATCTAATACAACTAAAGGGCTATTGAATTAAAGATTAATTTACAGCAATATAGACGCAAATATTGTTAGAAGTAATAAATTGACTGGCTCCGATTCAAGGAGGGAGCACCCAGCATTTTCTTCCCAAATGTCACCTCACATCATACAGGTACAAGTTTAGAGGTTCTCCTTACCCATTGCCTCACCACCTTCCCTTTTCCTGGCTCTTGCAAAGAACCAATTTCCAGGTAGTAACACCAAGAACAATGCTCATGGACAACATTTGCATATTCAAAAGGCCTCGTGTTGATTAAATAGCAACCATTGTCGATGTCCCAATTTTAAATTAATGACAAGAAAATTAAGGACAGCTCAGGCTTGCATTTTAAACAGGAGGCAGCTTAGGAGCTGAGAAGCACTCTTCCTTTGGATCATATATGGAGCCAGTTTTAGCAACAACACTTAGTTTTTTGACAGGAACAACAGCGATTGAAAGAACAACCCCATGAGCAACATGAAAAGCAATGAAACCAATGGAAGGAAGCTGATTTTTTACTCACTGGGGCAGGCGATGACTCCAGATGCTGCTGCTTCCGCTGCTCCACACCTGCTTTCAGGGAACCACTTCTCATCCCATTTGCCAAACTGCATAACTCCAAGAAATTTGGATCATGAGCTTACAAAGTGCTACTATAAACCTTGTTTTATAATGTAAATGACATGACAATGATTGTGAATCACATGTAAACATAAGTAACATCATTGGTATTAATGATGGCTCTTGGAAAAAAAATTAAAACGGCAGAGTTTACTATGTTCTTGATTGTTATCGATTACGAGGGAAACAGAGAGAGAAGCAAACACAGAATATTTATGACAACACCAACGTTTTCAACCACAGTTCCAATAGTAGCAGAACGCCCAGCTACAATAAGAACATGAGCAGCTTGGCCAGTTACAGTAGCAGAGCACCAAGCTACAATTAGAACAGTAGCACAATGGCCATGCATATTTCTTTCTTCTGCAACACAAAGGTATATTCCTCATTGACAAAGCATAGGCTTGTGGAATCCTATCTAATTAGTTAGGCACACATTTGCATATACCTACAGAGAAAACCTAGACATCTGGTTTGCATGCATAAAACACAAGCATGTCAAGTACATGGGCATTTCTGTCCGGACTGAATTCACACAACAAGTCTGCAAACATAAAGACATCCGTGTATCAGTGTGAATGTAATCGTGGACATGATATGGGAAAGGGTTGATGCCTTGCAGGAACATGAATGTTATGCATGAATAATAGGCTTTCACTAGTTTTTTTTATGCCTAATAGAAGTAATATGTAAAAGTTCAACGCACATGAATTCTAGTATTTAAGTTTTTGCAGATAGATAATGATGGCAGCTTACATTGGAAAAGAAAATGACTTGACACTGTCTCCACTCCCATATGAATGGTTGGAAGTACTAGGAGATTTCCAGGATACAGCTTGATTTGTTTTATTTTCCTCATTTTGATATTCTGCTGGGTCCTTGATGGTGTTATCTGCTATTCCATTTGCTCCACCCTTCTGTTTGTTGGTTTCCACATCAGGAACTGAAGACTGGTTATCAGTGGCCACCATTTCTCTTGGAGGGAGTGGACTGAACATGATTAATTCGCCTGACTTGGTTATATCTCCAGACTTGCCCAGATCACCCAACAATAAAACATGGTCTCTGGAGAAACTATTGTTTCCTACATGAATGCTAAACAATGATTCATTGGAAGCAACACTCCAATCCATAGGTGCTGTACCTTTATTTTTTTCAAAGATGGATGATGGAACCCTTAAAGGATCATATCCTCCAGGTCGTTCCATGACTTGAAGTGGAGGGGATTGTTTTGGTGACATGCTGTGCGCCAGGGATACACGAGTGACATCAGAAACTGTGGGTGTTAATGCGTGATCTGATGAGCCATCCTCATTTTCTTCTGATCTGTGAGAGCTGTCGATGGAAACACCATTCTCACGATCTTTTGATGCTGGTTGAGTAACCTCATGAGGTTTGTTGGAGGATTCAAAATCAGCACTGCCTGCTCCGGGGTCAGCACTTTCTTTTGGGATCACATCAAAGAGATCATACAATGACGAGCCAGAAGAACTTGAAGAGAAAGAAGAGGAAGAGGAAAAACCAAACTTTATATGTGGCATGTATAGATCCCCTTCTATAACAGTAGATTCAGGTTTTGGTTCTATATGTTTACTGCTATCACTTCCATTAATAACCTCAGAATGCAATTCTGAATTTCTACTTCTTTCACTCCCCTCAATTTTCTCAGGATCTATCTGAAGATGGCCACTACTTCCAAGCCGAACACGAAGCCTTGGATATGTATCCCCATGATCACTGCTCCCGGTCCCATTAATAACTTCTGGATGTGATTCTGAATGCTTTCCGCTTCCGCTTTCATGTTCCCAGTCCATGGCTGAAAAACAATAATCTGATCCAGCTTTTCAGTACACTATAACTCTACAACTCCAGCTTTTAATCAAACGACATGTATGAAAATGTGATAGAATTGAAGGTAAGAAGTGTTCAAAGAATCTCAATCTCACAATGCACCACGCACAAACAGTTAAAAGCTTGCATGATGAGAGATGAAAACAAGTTAAGTAACATCTAAAGGACAAGAGAACAATTTCTTCCACGGAAAGACATGTGACTTTATAGGATCCAATTAGCCAACCTCTGAGTATTATCAAATAATAATAATAATAATAATAAAAGGAAAATTTGATAGGCCAGCAAGGTGATTTAATGTGCTATGAGACTCGGATTAAGAAAATAAGAACTCGTGTAATCGTATAAATCAAATTCGAGAGAGAGAGAGGGGATCGGATAATTAAGTCATAAACAAAGCACTACTAGAGTTTAGACATGGTAATCAAATAATTAAAGTGTATCCCTATTAGTACTCCGCTGGTTTACAAATGAATCTCCCTTCTTCCTTTTCTTTTCTTTTTTCTTTTGAATCTCTTTTCTTGCAATCTCCTTAATTAATATGCTAACTCACAAACACTAATCGGCTTCCGTGTGACCTGTCTTCTAATTAGACATTAATTAAAGTGCCAACCACCAATTTAACATCTTCGAGTTTCCATACAAATGAAAAGCCAGATGTGTTCTATTCAATGCTTTCGATACTTCAATCATAGCAACTCAAGAGTAATATACATTAACATTAACATGGTTCTTCAACAAAAAAAAAATAAACGACTTACTTTTACGACGTTGAATAAAATTCTCCCTGTCGTTGAAAAATCCTCTATTAACCAGCCATGTCTAGATCCCAGTCGCCGGAAGCGGCACCGGCGATCATCCACAGCTAATTCTCCTTTAATTGTAAAATCACACAGCGAAACATAACATGATTCAATTAACCAGAAAAAAATAAAACGAAAACCAATTAGCAGTGATTCTAAGAATGTGTCGTACCTGGGATTTGACTTGAAAAAAAACAGCTGAATTGCTGATGTTTTGAGATAAATATCTGTTTGTTTGTTTATTTTTATTTTTCGGTTTTTGTTTAAGATGTAGGACGCGATGAAATTAAGGAAGCGAGAAGGAAAGAGAACGGGAAATCTTGATGACACGAAGGCTTAGCGACAGTCTTGGGGTTTCTAACAAACTACGGAAATCTTTCGCGCCATCTTTACCCACTCTTTCCTTTTTCTGTTAATCAAGGGTACTATGGATTTTACCTTTGGGGTTTTGACCTTGACCTGTGGGATTGTGACACGTCTTTTAGATCCCTGAGATCCAACCATCCTTTTAAAAAAAATTAATTTTCTTTTAATTTTAAATTAAGTTTTTAATGTTTTTTAATTGTTTTGATATAGTAATATTAAAAATAAAATTTAAAAAATAAAAATATATTATTTTAATATATTACTAAATAAAAAAATATTTTAAAAACCAATAACCATGTACTCACTAGTCACTATTATTCCCTTAATGGGATTGCTAATTTGTTTTAAATCTTCTCCAAATCTAATTTTAAGCTTTTATTGGATTAGGCGATAAAGGGTATGGGTATAGCATTTGACAGCGAAGTGGTGACTAAGAATTTATTACTTTCTTTAATTAGCTTTAAGCAAATCAAGTTTATTGTAAATACTCCATAAAGAGGACTCAGTTGAGAGATTCTTTTTCCCAGCAGAAACAATAATAATAATAATAATAATAATAATAATAATAATAATAAAAGCACTAAGAAATTGTTTTATTGCATGTTAGATGTCCGACCCGGACAAGTTTATTTATTTTTTAATAAATAAATATTATTTTGTGAATTATTGGACTCTGTTTTTTATTTTTTGAAGATTGATATTTTCAAGAGAAAAAGATTTTGATATCTATATTAATTTTGAAAATAATTTTAATACTTTAATCACTAGCTTTGTAAATCAATTATATGTTTTCTTATGTAAAAACTTTAATACAAAACTAATTTTTTTTTAACTTTGACAAAGCAAACTATAATCAACCTTAATGGATACATTCCAAGCCCAAAACCTCCTTATTCTATACATTAATAATAATAATAAAATCAACCTTATAGGTCATAAAAAAACATTAAAAATATTGTGGACACGAGAGATTCTGATAAATCTAAAGTTACTTAGTACAAAAAAACATTTTCATGAACTTGAGTTATTAAAAGCTTGAGCTATCACAACCAAGCCTAATTACTATTAAAGTGCATAGATTTGTTGCCCACACATGAGCTCAAATTACAATTAGATTTGTTGCCCACACATGAGCTCAGATTACGATGCTTGAGCCTAACATGTTTAGACTCAAATAACATACTTGAATTCATTTTTAATAGGCTCGGATACTCTATCAAAGCTTAACAATTTCTTATAAAATTTTCTATAACTTCACGCGTGTTTTTTATTATTTTATACTGGTAAAATACATATTATTTTGAGTAAAACACAACTCAAAAATATTATAATAATAAAATTATATTATAGGCCCTCGTCTCCACAAAAAGATAATTTATAGACTATAAATACATTATGAATATTTTAAATTTCAGGTTTATAATCTCTTAATTCTTAACATTTTAAAATATATATTTTTAAAATTTATCTTTTTAAAACATTACTATATTTTTTTTATTCGACTAATACATATAAAGATCTCTGCATCCATCAAATTATGTTTCAATTGATCATGTTCAATGCACAACTTATCTAATTTTTTTTTCAATAACAATAGATATTCTAAATTATATTAATTTATTGTATTACAGTTGACTTTTCTCTTCACCGCATCTATCATATTATCATGATGCCCTCCTTTTCTCTTTTCCGCATGTTTCATTAAGAAAAAAAAAAAGGGTATATCGACCGAAGCAACTAGTTACGAAGATATTAATAAAACTAAAGGTTAAGGTTGTTTCGTCATGCCGTACGTACCCTATAAAAATCAGGCTGTGAGAGAGTGGCAAAAACGTTGTGGGCACCTTTGGTACTCCATCTTTCATGGTCACTACAAGAAAACACGGCTCTCATCATCCGGAATTCTGGATCTCTTTGGAAAAAGAGCATTCTTCTGCATTATATCTCACAAGTTTCCACCATGGAGCTTGAACATTTAAACTACTTTTGCCTTTGAAAGGGTACGGTTCTTTTTTCTCCTTCGGGGTCTATGTTTCACCCTACGGATTCCTTTTCTCCTCTCTCTCTCTCTCTCTCTCTCTGTCTGTCTTTTCTTTCTTGGTTTTCATGGGCTTTCTTTTAATATCAATCGAAAACCTTTAAATGGAGCAATGGGGTCTCGTCCTTTTATCTGTGTAATGCTCAGTTTTTATAGAAATTGATGTAGTAATGTTAATCAGTAGATGTGACTAGAGATAAAAATTGCGGGGTAATTGATTCTTGCTCCTGTTTGTGTGGAGTTTTGTTTTGGATTTGAATGATTAAAGAATTTTTAACTCTTAGGTCAGAGCCAGAGACGGCTTTTGTAAATTCTGGCCATTTCTGACTGAAACAATCACGAGTCGTTAGATTTTGTGTGTGTATCTCCATTCACCTGAATTGTCAAGCTGCAGATTTATGTGCTAGGCCCAGTCAAAGTTTCGATCTTTCTCTTTTTGGTTATCTTCAGCTACCAAAGGGATTAGTTTTGTTGGATTCATTATTAATGGAAGTATGTTAATTTCTTTCGTGGGAATTGATGTGCATTTTAATTGATGAACTAATAGGGTTTTAACTATCATATGACGTTTTACTTTTCAGGTATTTGCTTAACCCGGAAAAGCAAGAAGAACATGGATAACAGTAATAACTGTAGGTGATTTTTTATGATTAACTCAGATGTCATAGATTGGCGTATTAAAACCATTTAATGAGTACTGGTGCACCACCCTTATACGAAATTCTGACCTGGCACCGAAAGAAGGAAAGTTAATGTCCAATGGAAGGATTTCGAGGTCCACATCCACCGGCTGGTGTTCCCGAACCTGCTGTTTCTCTTTGCAATGGAAGGCTTAATTTAGATGGGTATGGCAATCGTGGGTCTAGCTTTCCAGGCCTAAAGAAGAGAGGTCATGCTCTTGGAAATCGTTCATGGATAAAGATTGATCAGGATGGGAACTCAAAGATTTTGGAACTTGACAAGGTCACTATAATGAGACACTGTTCTTTGCCTTCCAGGGATCTGCGCCTTTTGGACCCCCTTTTTATTTATCCTTCCACAATTTTAGGACGGGAGAAGGCTATTGTGGTCAGTCTTGAACAAATTAGATGTATAATTACAGCAGATGAGGTTATCCTGATGAATTCCCTGGATGTATGTGTTGTCCGGTACATGTCAGAATTCTGCAAACGTCTTCAGACAAATCGAGAACAAGCGGGTACATATATTTCTAATCTAGAATAGTTGTTTTAATGGCCTCAAACTTTTATCTGGTTGCGTTGTAGGTGGATAGATGGAGTTTCAAATTTGAAAGTCTTTGATTAATTGGGCTTGAATCTGTTGTTGCAATATACTAGAGCTTCTTGTTCTCAGAAGAAGTTTGCTCACTTCACATTTTTTCAAACTGATTTCTGTCTCTCTGTTACGACTATTTTCTTGAAGTTTATAAAGTCATGCTGTATGAGTTACTTATAATTACTGCTGATTTGATACAGATGACTTGCCATTTGAATTCAGAGCTCTGGAATTGACTTTGGAACTAACTTGCACATCTCTTGATTCTCAGGTATGCTAACAACATGCATCGCTACAGCACTTCCATCTTTTTTTATGAAAGTGTTGCCACCTGAACTGCTTGCACTCACAACCACAAGATGAACCAGACCAATTAAGTAAAGCCCTTAAGCCTTTAGAAATTAATGATCTCAGGGAAAAGGAAGCTAGTCTTCTAGGGTCAGGGAATTTGTATCAAAAGGTAATCTTGTAAAGATCATCCACATACCATGTTGTTTTACTTCCCAAGATGACTTTCGATATTGATAACTGGAAATCTTAAAATCATTGCCAATTTCTTAAAATAAAATATTACCTTATTTGGAAGGTTAAGGTGCTTCTGATGCAAATTTCAAACTTGATATTCCCTCTCTGCATCATACTTATAGATGTTGGAAAAATAGAATCCACATGTGCAGTCAGCCTTTTCTGGTTGGACACTTTTAGATTATACCCTGAGGCCTGAAGACAGGTTTTTATGGCTGCTGTGGGTTTTTAACTTGTACCCTGAGAGAGGGGCTAATTCTGTTTACTATTACCTTCCCGGTGCATTGCTTTTTTTCTTTGGTGCTAGCAGTGTGGAGACTCAGCATGTCTTTTATAGATACTCTGATTTAAAACATCATTGTTCAGATTGCCATTCAATGAGTTTAATCAGCTCCATGATAGGAGTTCATGACTTCTTGTGGCATGCTTTGTGTTGACCAACCATGGTAGCTATTAGATGCATACAATTACATTTCCTTGCATGATCAATGGATACTGAGAAGGTTTTGATTCACAATGTCTCAAGGGGTCTAATTGAATTCCTCTCTGTTATATCTTTTCAAGAATAAATGCATACCCGTATGAAAGAAAGGAAAAAGATTTAGGAGAGTTGAATATGTAAACTGTCTCTCAATGATCTGAACTTGTTATTTGCATATGTGGTTGTTACTTGTCACGTGTTATTGAAAGGTGTATTTGACCAAATGTGGTTCCAGAAACCGTGTGGGTTAAGATTGGGCAGCCATTTAAGAATAGCGTTTTATGTGTAATATGGAATTAAAACTCTTGGGCTGCAAATGCACATGGTTGAGTCTGGAGACTGGTCCCTTTATGTAAATGTTTTAATGTTCAAGATCATTTTTCAGAAAACCTCTCTCCCTGGACTTTGCCTAGGCAGACCATTGGTAGTTAACGGGCCTTTGCACACACAATAAAAGCAATAGAACAACTGGCAGTTTGAAAAATTATGGGCAACTCCCTCATTTCAAGGACTTTTGGGTTTGATAGGTAAAGGAATTGGAATTGGAGGTATATCCAGCATTGGATGAACTAGCAACATCTATTAATACTCTTAATCTGGAACGTGTCCGTAGACTCAAGGGCCACCTCCTTGCATTGACTCAGCGAGTTCAGAAGGTAAAAGTAATCTTTTTACCCCCCTTTCTCTTAGTGTTCTATTGTTTGCTGCCGCTTTCTTCCTCCATATGTTAGCTTTTAGATTGAAATTGTAGGTCCATGATGAGATAGAACATCTCATGGATGATGATGGCGACATGGCCGAGATGCATCTTACAAAGAAAAAACAAAGGTTGGAAGCTTATGCTTTAGGTGATATATATTTTCAAAATGATATCCCAGCTGAGACCAGGGTGGTTTCAAAATCTGCACCTGGTTCACCAGTGAGGTCAATTAGTGGAGCCCAGAAATTGCAGAGAGCATTTAGCAATACAAGTCCAAGCAAACATGAAAGCTTGATGAGTTCATCCAGTAACGGCGAGAATATTGACGAACTTGAAATGTTACTCGAAGCTTACTTTGTTGCTATTGACAACACTCAAAGCAAGTTGTTCACGGTGTGTTCCTGTGTGCATGTTTTTGAACTCATCTAGATATATGTATATGAGTTGCTGTGATTGGATAGTGCTTGCTAATTGGTATCCTACAATTGACGAGGTATAAGGCATGCATGACTAAAACCAACCAGTATTGTGATTTTGACAACCCACCAATTTATGCAGATTGCTCCTTTTGGTGGCAAGCCGAAACAGAACCAGCCTAGGCTGTTTAGAATTTTTTATAGGTTCTAAAACAGACTATGGTGCCTTTACAAGAGAAGGATACCTAATATTTCTAAATAGGTTTTCACATGGTGATGTGCAAGAATATTTACTCCGTGATTATATTAATTGTTCTATAAATATTGCAGCTCAAAGAATACATAGATGATACTGAAGATTTGATCAATATCAAACTGGTAGGGGTTAATATGAATTTTAACTTTTATGATGCTTTTTTTTTCTTTTTTTTATTGAAAAAAAAAAAAAACACACGAGATATAACTTCTCTCTCATATTTACAGGGAAATGTTCAGAACCAACTGATTCAATTCGAGTTGCTTCTTACTGCAGCTACCTTTGTGGCTACAATATTTGCTGTTGTGACAGGAATATTTGGGATGAACTTTGTAGCCTCAATTTTTGATTTACCATCTGCATTTAATTGGGTTCTGATTATAACTGGTCTTGCATGTGTGTTGTTGTATTTCTCTTTCTTGTTTTATTTTAGATACAAGAAGGTCTTTCCATCGTAAACTTCATTTTAGAGTAAGCTGCTCCAATGAAGACAAACTCTTGATTTGTTTTGTAGAAACCCATGATTCAATTTGATTTTCCTCTCTCTGGGGGGTCAATTGATGCTCTTCCAAGATTGCAGGGCTTGCTCTATATGTTTACATGCATCGCACGAGGTTATCTATTAAGGTATGTGCAAGTTCATGCTCAAGTCCATAGTTTTGGAGGTTCTTATAAATGTGATACAAGGATCCAGTCTTCTAGCAGTTTGGCATCACTTACCCTATAAAGGCAAGCATCTGGCCATGGGAAAGCACAGTGTGCCTCGTCCGTAAGTGGCTTTATTATGTCATTTGATCTGAAGATCATTTATGCGTATTCTGTAATTTGATAATGTATCAAGGCCTGTGCTTGTTACAGTACAGGCTTTACCTTCAGGTAAACCTTGCTACACCTGCGTCAAATGCAGGCCATCACATGACGATAAACTTTTGAATAAAATTCTGTTTCTACATACAGCGACTCTTTGAACAGTAATGATAGTGTAGGCCTTCTCTACTGTAACAGCATAAGCTCTCCTTTAATAGAAAACCAAGCAACTCCCTCCCATTACCGCGAGGACATTTTCTGAGTGAATTTACAGGGCAATAAGCTATGAGTGGCATTGGAATTTCTGTGACTAAATTATTCTCCTCCTGAACTGGATCCAGACAAATTGAATAGAGTGCATGTCATTTCTGTAACTGCCACTTGTCCAAAATCATGGCTACCTCCGATAATCCAGCGTCCAATTGTCAATGGCCATGCCATTTCTGTAGATGAAGACGGTAGTGAAGCTTATTCATATTCTTCAAATGCAAGAGTGAGGATACTATCTGAAGAATCAAGGGATTTATTGATATACCCTCTAGACCTATTCCCATGTTGCCCGTCCACTGTTACTCTTCGAAACGAACTCACTTTTCCCATGACAGAATCAGGCAACAATTAACTAGATAAATCAAGAAAGTAACCCCTTCCATAAGGCTGATGACCCTGTAACTGTATTTCACCTTTAGCAGCACTACTTCTTGGAGCTCCTATAAATTAGGTTCATCTGTTGCTGAATGCTTGCAGACACCTAATCTGCGTAAGGGGCAAGTTTGCTCTCGTATTCGTTGCGTTAAATTCCAAGACTGGGATTGGCTGTGAAAATAGTCTAAAGAAAATGCTTCCAATGCGTTTTCTCTTTAACCTTGTTGAAGAATTCTTCAAGTAATTGGCTTTGACTACATATCCTGCACCAGCAGCTACTGCTACTACCCACAAATCCATAACCAGCCTTTCTCTTAACAAAAACCAATCAACAATAGACTCCAATAACGACAATCAAGTTAGGATCTAAAGAAAAGCCACGGAATAACAAGCAGGCAGAGTTTTCGAGGGAACAGAACCCGATGGAAGAAGAATCTGAACAGACAAAATACAAGACCAAGGCATCAACACAAAAGGAAAAACAGGTAAAAGATTTTGACAAAAAAAAAGAAGTTACTATTCAATATTGCAGCTTCAGCTGTGGAATAGAATGCATAACAAAATTTTGCCCCTTGACAGAACTCTGAAAAGCACTCTTTGGTGTCATATGGTTCAACTTCTGGAATTCCAAGTCACTTAAACTTTAATTACCCAAGAAAAAAAAAACAATACACACGTATATTGTTGATTGACATCTCTTGTTATCCATCTACCAACCCACAAAAAAGAATGTGGCCTTGAATGTTCGATACCCCATTGCAGAAAATGTTACGGGCAGGTCATATTATGAACTGAAACAGGAGGTCATTTTATCGTTTCATCTATTACCAACAAATGCAACCGGCAACTTAGCCTAATTAGGATCGCCGGACAGTATTTGAGCCAAAAACAATGATAAGATACTGTTAACCATAAGGAAATATAGACTGGAATAATGCTCATTGGGGAAATCGTTATGGACAATTTATACTCCCATCTATAAATTAAATGATAAACGTTTCGTGGGCCTTTTTTCTGTATCTCTTTTTTTCTTTCCTTTGCTGGGGGAATGTATTAGAGTTCTCAGAATCTCAAGGTTAGGTCTTACGAGGATACTTTCACGGCGAGACAGACAGTTTACAGTCATAAAATTAAGTTTATGCAGCATGAAAGAAACCCTAAAACCTAGAATTGATTTTGACCTCTAGAGCAGAGTTTTGCTTTGCCTTTTCCATTTTGCCAATCTCAGTTCGCCATTGCGTATGCTTTGACCTTTAGCCAAAGAAAAAGGAAATAAAGAAATGGGATCTAAAACCATTTACACCTTGGATTGGTTGGATCAAATTTTATAACATGATCCCATAATTCAATACGGCATATACCATGCACAGAAATTTCTGTTGTCATACACATCAAGATGCTAGTGTCGTACTTGGACAGCTACCCACAGTGCAGGCCAAGATGTCCCTATAATCGCGGGATATAGTGAAAGAGTCATAAATCTTTCCATCCCTGCTCTTCTTGTACTCGAACAACAGATTGGAATGGTCAAAAGCTGTGAGTTTTACAAAGCCATGATCATAGTCTTTATACAAACTCCAGGCTGTTTGGAGGGTGGTGAATGGTGAAAGGCTCGCTCCTGCACCACCAGCAGCCACATGTATCGTCCCATTCAGGTTGCCTTTATAGGAGTGCTTCTCTTTACTGGTGCATATATTCTGTAGCAAGAAGATTTGGCTATTTCATTGTTAGCAAAAGAATGCAGAGCCAAGATCTTGGTTGCTGGTTTGAATCAATCCAAGTTCATGAACATGCATGCAGTGTATTGAAGAGGGCATTTGGGTTTTGGAAAAAGATATGGTTGCAAAAACTCAAATGGTATTTGTCTATTACCAGATGCAGTTCAATAGGGTATTTGCTTGACTTCTATGATTGGTGCTTTCAGAATAAGGGCAGCAGCATATAGAATAGGTGTGTTTCTGACAGTTTGGCGTATCTAAATGTAACATTATTGAAATCATTAATTGGGAAATTTTCTGAATAATTTTAGCTAAATTCCCAAAATCAGTTCAAATGCGCAAAGTAACAAGAGATTTTACAGCTGAAGCTGCATAAAGTTCCGTAATACCTGATATATGGGGCATGTCCTTTCATAGTTGTGCACATGACCAAACATTGCAATGTCAACCTTGTATTTCTGCCACAGTTTTTGAAGGCTTTCCCTTCCCATCGGTTCTTCAAATGATCCTTCAATAGCATAAGAGAAATCAGAAGAATACCCTAGTACCCGATGTGCAAGGAAAATCAGCCATGGTTGCTTATGTCTATCAACTGATGCAAGGCAATGCTCTATAAACTTGTACTGCTCTGTTCCCTCCCTCCAATCATGTTCTGTGTCTGCTATGCAGAACCGGAACATGCCATAGCCAGTGGAATACCTATTTAAGAAAATAACAACTATTCAATATCAGATCACAACATACGCAGGAATAACTAGAAACATACTTCCAAATCCCTCTGGCTCTATGCCTCTATCCGATCAGCATACTTCTCTGTGTCGAGAAGAGCTGGTCTAGCAGTGTTAGAAGTTTTGGTGTTGGAGCATCCTCAAGCTCTGGATAATAAGTTTGCGCAGTGCAGAAGAAAAATGAGTTTCTCTCTCGTTTTTTTCAAATTTATACAGACTTGTATCTATAGTGAGAGTTGATCCATGGATTGCTAAATAGAAAATTATTCACATACCAAAAGATCATGCGACCAGAACATGGGTTAGAAATAGTACAGTATGGCATGTTTACCAGAAAAAAAAAAAAACAGAATGCTGTTAATATGCAGAAAGCTAAAGGTGTGAACACTAAAGGCAGATAATTTGGCAAACTGTAACAAGATACTAATGTTTCAAAATGAAAATGCTAACAGATTGCAAAATCTCCTTACCAGAACTTTTCCCTGTTCTCTGTTGGCGCATAGAACATAGTCTGAGCCAACACACCACATTCTCCTCCAGAATCCATGTTCCCATAGAAGGATCCAGTCCCTGGCCAGTCACGCTCATGGTTCCCACTGTAAAGAAAAATTAGCAATGGTCATTCATGTAACTTGAATTCGTGATTCAGCAATTTCAAGTTAACTTATAGCAGACCTAGCAATCATGTAAGGGACAGATGATGCAATTGGCTCAATTTGTGCAGTAAATTGGTCCCATTGTGACAAATATCCATTTGCATAACATATATCCCCAATGTGGAAGACAATATCAATGTTCTTCAGGTCTTGAACGAGTTGCTTGGTAGTGTTTAGAGAGCCAGGCTGAAAATCATTATATTCACTGGAACCATCTACTTCACCCTGAAAGTTTAGATTTTAATAAAGAACCCATTAGAAACTTCATTTAATTTGATAAAGGGACAACAGTTCATCAGCTTTAAGTCTAAAGGATAGAAAATTTGTTAGAGCATAAAATTACTAATAAAAGTACAACAACATAATAAATATCGGGATAGTGAGATAAAAGACAATGATTAGACTTGGGACATGAAAATTGATTCAATGCTATCAAGGGGCTTCAGACCTTTCCCATGTCACCAAAAATGACTACACGTTGTACAGAATCTTGACCAGGATAAGGGGGTGCTTTAAACTGGTATTCTTTACTCCAAATATATGTGCAATTGAACAATCTGTGTCCCAGCTTGTATGCATACCTGAATAATCAAACAAGAAGCATGTTATAGGTTGAGTCGCATGTAATGCTAAAGGCATGACAGCCTAGGATTCCTTCTAATAAATTAGATTTCAAAACTAATGTTTTCAACAAACTGATATATTGATTACTATAACCTTGTTGATCCTAGGTATTGTGAGAGAATGAAAGAATGCTTTCCATCAATATAAATCCTTATGTGAGGTTACACTGGTTTATTTGCCTTTTTTTTCCTACTTCAAATTGAATGTGAGGTAAATAATAATTTGAATCTGCAAGTTCTCTGAGAAAACATTAATAACTCGTATGGAATTCTGAAAATACCGAATAAGATGCATTAAGAACACTAAATATACAATATCTATTATTCTTCTAATAAACTTGAGGGGAAATTATAAATTTTATGAGAAATCGAGACCAGGAATCAGGCCAATATGCTAGCACAACGTACACTGCGTTGGGCCACAACTCCTTCAAAAAGCTAGTGTGTATATACCCAGGATCACGCCATCCCACTGTCCTTGCTGGTGCACCTGTGGATAGGCAAACGTTGTTTGGGATCTTAACAGTATGCTTTAAGAAGATTTGACCATAAAATATGTATTAGATCCTTATCAAATCGGAAAAGATAAACAGAAGATATGAATCTTTTGTGTCTAGAAACACGTTAAAAGTGCTTGTATAGTATGTGAGCATTGGAAAACTTCAAACTCCACCTTTTTCAGGTTCCAGACCTTCATTTTATTCCAAAACATTTCTTAGAAAAGGGAACTCCAAAAAATTGAAGAATTACGCACCACACATGCTGCTACGTTCAAAAGTCAGTGTCCCAGCTGGGGAACGGATAGGAACCCCTCCTTTAGGACCCCATTCAACAAAAGGTTCTGCTTCACTGATCCCATATCCACTTGTCCATGTTACAGTCATCTGATTATGATGAAGAAAATTATATCATCTCCTTGAAAAATAGTTAGGACCAAATAAAGTGGACAAAATAACATCTGGGTAATAAATATTTAAAGAAAAAACAATAAAAACAATTAGGAAGATTAAAAGGAAAGAAGCTTATGTCAACAGGAATGATATGATGAAACAAAACTTGTAGTGTTCATGCTCAATACATGCATGAGAGCAACCATATTCCCGATCATTATGTAATATGCATTGAGCTTCGGGGAGAGACTGGATTTACTTCATCCCATTTTTTTCCTTGCGCCAAGCGTGGATAGGCCGGTGCATTTGGATTTGAGAAAGCAACTTTATTCGAGACAGCAACCAGCTTCGGCTGTTATACAAGAAAACAAAAGGAATGAATGACAAATTGCAGCAGGGATTAACTAAGGATGTGCATAACGTAACAAAGCAGCCATGTCTCTCGGGAAGGATTTCATATTAAGCAACGATTAACAGAACATAGGGGGGTAAAACTGAAGATGTACTTTTTATACAGAAATATAGTGATGGGAGAATTCAACAATTTAATAGATACCGAAAATTGGTTGTGGACAAACTGAGTTTGTGAGACAAATCTTGTTATCACATAACCACAAAGATTGTAGGGAAGTTTTGAGCTTTACATTCAAAAAACCACCAGTAAATAGTGCAAAAGAGAAGTCCGATCTTTGGTTGATCATCTGCAGCTTCAGTGATCCTTTTCCTGTATCCTTATACTGAGGACTAGAGTAGTTGGCGTATTGAAACTGTCAATAGAAGTAAGGCAGTCAAGATTAAGAACTGGCTGTAATCTAATTATTCCACTACGAAGAAGAGCATGGGATGGGGTTGAAAACAACGCTGGAATGAACCTTAATAGGTGCAGAACACAGTAGTGGAGGATAAACTCTTGGATTTTCTGAGGGGCAGGTGGAAGCACTGAATTTAGAAATAAGTACAACTCAAGTTAGAACAACTTGGTTCGGTTCTAATTATTGAAGAAAACAGAAACGTCGCGCGCGCATCGATATATAGATACGTGTTTTGATTGACAGGAATGCATGATATATTTGGCAGGTGAAGCTATCCTAATAAGTACCTGAAATTGGCAGGAGAAAATACTCCAATCCAATCATCAACTGACGGGATTGGAGTACTATACTCAACAGTCACCCACTCTGAATTCTGTCCCTGAAATAGGAAGACAACAAACCATCAAAATACACCGGATTCTTGAAATGTCTACCTGATCAGCAGCCCAAAATGGCACCCAGTCTTGAAATGCGTACAGAATTTAACGACCATGAAACGATATAATTAATAGTCAAAAGAAAGAGAGACCACAACCACAGTAGTGGTAGCAAGGAAGCTTACAGTAGTCAGTCCAAGAATGGAAGGAGAGGCTTCAACATAGGCAAGAGGAGTAAGGGCAAGAGTTGCTTCATGTATAGCTATTCTCGAGAGAGGATGATCTCCATGTGAGCTTGTCTCTTGAAGATTTGTAAGTATTAATAAAGATGGAATAAAGATCATCAACCTTACTCCTCTCATCATTCCAACTTGTAATTAGAAACTACTGAGCCCAACACAGATAAAAGAAAGCAAAAGGTCTTTTTTCTTAAAAAAAAATAAAATAAAAAACATATATCCAAACTCAGAAAATAAAAGACACTTGACTGAAACGGATAAAAGAGTGCTAAAATTAACTGGTATACCTAACTGCGAGAAAACAGAATTATATTAACGTTTAGGAATTGGTAGCAAGTGGAAGAAGAAGACTACTGGCTAGCTAAGCCAGCCAGTAGCAAGCAGAAACATGGAATCCTCAAAAGGTATATCCTGCTCCGCAAATATAATGGTTACGGCTGGGTATATGGGCCTGTGGCCCATGTTATTAATTCCATAACTAGACTTGGGCCCGGTCTTCTGACTGGTGGATCAATCGGTGAAGCACGGAGTCCATTTATAAATTTAAGAAATATCCAAGTTTCTCTAATAAATAAATTTCTGTAGTTATAGTGTTTATTCCACTTCCAATTACATATTAATAATATCAAAATGAATTTCTATTGTAGCATACATATTCACTAATAAAAATCCTTTTGTCAATGATTTAATTATTCTCTACTTCAACTTGCATCTTGCTTTTTGGTGATTTTTATATTTATATTTAACTTGCATTTTTTTTGGTGATTTTTATATTCTTTAGCTTGAATGTTTTTGAGTGTCGTAATAATTATTTTTTAAAATATTTTGTATAAAAATATATTAAAATAATTTTTTTTATTTTTTAAAAATTATTTTTGATAACACAAAAATATATAAAAAATTATTTTTAGTAAATTCTTTTAGGACAGAAAACCATGCTACAAAATAAATAGTTTTTTTTAATATAAGTGTTTCCTTTTATTTCTTTTCTTTGATTTTTTAAGAAATAATATTTTTTTATAATGAATTACCTAAACATTTCAATAGTTCCTTTGTTGACCATAAGCACTGGGTGGATAAAAATTATATTTGAAGGACGGATATATAAGACTTCGACAATCACATTACGGAAAAAGAATATTACGCACAAAAAACTGCCATCCGGAAGAGTAATGCATTATCACTTAAAACTGAGAGATGTTTAATCAACAGCAACTACCTCTTTAACATCTTCAAGTCTTTTGTAACTGCAACATTGATCATTATTGCATTTTTTTTGTTTTTTGTTTTGTTTTTTTTTTTTTTGGAAAAGAAAGGTCAAAGGAAGCTTTATTCAGAACTGTAATGGCTAAAACAAAATACTAAAATTCAACAAAGAATGCTCAACAGGAAGTTCTCTTAATTCAAACACAGGTCAAGATGCTAGGGTCATGCTTGGACAGCTATCCACCGTGCAGGCCAAGATGTCTCTGTAGTCCCGGGATACCTTGAAAGAGTCATAAACCTCTCCATCCCTGCTTTTCTTGTACTCAAACAACAGGTTAGAATGGTCAAAAGCTGTAAGTTTAACAAATCCGTAATCATGGTCTTTAAAGTAACTCCATGTAGTATTGATGGGTGTGAAATCTGCAAGGCTTGCTCCTCCTCCACCCGCAACCACATGTATTGTTCCATTTAAGGTGCCCTTGTAGAAGAATTTCTCTTTGCTCGTGCAAATATTCTATAACGATAAACAAGAAAAGAAATTAGGTTCAATGGTGTGATAAAGTTGGGTGTTGAATATATAAATCCAGGTTGCAGGTTTATTTGATAATTATTGACATACATAAATTGGCATTTACTAGAATTACAGAAAAGAATTGCCAGTTTCCATAGAGCTTGCTGTTTATAGGAAGAAACTACGTGTAAAAAGAGATGGATACAGTCATGGACTTCAAGCAATTTATTCTCCAAGGTAATTCTCAATTAAGTAGAAATAACCTGCCTATTGTAAGAAACATGAAAACATAGTTCTGGGCATATAAAGAAATACTAGAACAAACAAGTAGTGCAACATCTAAATACTGTGTTCCCACAAGATTTTCCCCGCGGTAGAGCACAAGATACTGATAGTAATGGTCATTAGATACAGTTCCAAAAAATTGCGCCCCAGAGTCTCAGGACTTTTTAAAGGATGTGGGCAAGATAACTGGAACATGGTCCAGACTTCACTTCTTGACCTGAATCTACAAGTTAGAAAAACAGAAATGCAGAAGTGAATGGCTTTTAAGTTGATTTTTGTTTTTCGTGTATGTTTTTGGACTTTTTAAAGAATGTTGACAAGATAACCGGAATATTATCCACCCACTTATTGCCTCTACTCAGGTTCCAGGCTTGGACTACCAGGCCAGGCACTTTAAGTTGAAATGACCTGACTTTCAGATTAGTACATATAGAGCAAAGAGAAATAACTTGTGGGCGTGCGTCCCTAGTGGAACTTGTGTTCATACCTGGTAAATGGGACATGTCCTTTCATAATTGTGAACATGGCCGTACATGGCTATATCAACCTTGTACTTCTGCCAAAGCTTTTGAAGGCTCTCCCTTCCCATAGGTTCCTCAAATGATCCTTGATCAGCATACCAGGTAGCAGATGAATAACCTAGCACCCGATGTGCAAGGAAAATTAGCCATGGTTGCTTTTGTCTATCAGCAGAAGCAAGGCAATGCTCAATAAATTTGTATTGTTCAGTTCCCTCCCTCCAATCATGTTCTGTGTCAGCTATGCAAAATCTGAACATGCCATAGTCAGTGGAATACCTGGTAGCAGGGAATCAGAGGATCAGAATATCTGCTAACAATTACATGCAGAAACTAGGAATTAATTATTGGCATGTTCTTCTAGAACAAGAAAAAATAACTGAAATGTCTTAGAAAAACTCCAAATAGTGGGTTTCAGTGAGGAAGAAACCAAAGAAGCCACAATTTTTCTTGTTTTGTTTACCATTAAAGAGGTTTGAACTAAATTACCATCAACATTCAAAATTACAAATGGAATAACCATAACCATCCAAGGTTAATTATCTTAAAAAAATTTCTAAAAAATTTCCCATACCAGAACTTAGCCCTGTTCTCAGCAGGGACATAGAACATTGTCTCAGCCAATACACCACATTCTCCTCCAGAATCTGAGTTCCCATAGAAGGATCCTGTTCCAGGCCAGTCACGTTCATGGTTACCACTGAAATGATACAACGCCAATGACCATATAAGATGAAGTGGATGAATAATACAAGCACAAACAAACAATACAGATAACTTGTGACAAACCTTGCAATCATGTAAGGAACAGTTGATGCAATTGGCTCAACCTGTGCAGTGAACTGGTCCCACTGAGAAAGGTATCCATTTGCATAGCATATATCACCAATGTGGAAGACTATATCAATGTTTTTCAAGTCTTGAATAAGCTGCTTGGTAGTGTTAAGGGAGCCACGCTGGAAGTTGTTATATTCATTGGAGCCATCAGCTTCATCCTGCAAGGTGAAAAGTACTTCAAAATGTGCACCAATGCTTGTTAATTGATTTGCTTTACAATCTCTATTCATCCAAAAAGAGAGAGCTTTACAATCTTCAAAACTGTGAAAGAAGGTATAACTTTACGACATACAGTGACGTTGACATTAGTGGAAGTCATTGAAGAAAAACACTAGTAATTTAAGTCATTTAAACATGACACTGATGCATTTCTTTCCTAAAGGAGTGATAAATATACATTGGACAATATTAAAAAAGATTTACACGTGTTGGGGTCACCGAATCCAGAAAAAATTGTCTCATCAGTGCATATCTTGCATGTTATTAATGTTCCTGATGAGCATATCTGTTTAGGATGCGATTTTTTATTAGATGTGCAAATTATTTGGGAGAAAGTTCTGACCTTTCCCATGTCTCCAAAAATAACAACACGCTGTACAGAACTTTGACCCGGGTATGGAGATGCTCTAAACTGGTACACTTGACTCCAGACATATGTACCGTTGAATAATTTATGCCCAAGCTTATATGTATACCTGCATAATCAGTAAGGCAGTAGATTTTTAACACAGCGCTAATCTCTTACAAATGATTAGGTTTGAGATGCTCATGCTATTTGATGTGAATGGGCTTCCTTTACTGTCCTCCACATGCTCTATTGGAAACCATCACTTAATCAAACAGTGGTCTAAAAACCAAAATATTTGCATAACATTACTCTAACTTGTGCATGCATGATATAAGACATAATTCCATTCCTATCAACTGAGCTTGGTCATTTATTATTTGGGGGAAATGGTCCAATCTGTCCTTTTATACTGGGGTGAGTCTTCAATTATATCCTTAATTGAGTCAATTACATCTTTATAAAATGACTGAGTTTCCAGTCTATCCATTAGTTTTTTTTTTTTTTTTTGTCTAAATGAACTGAATCAGCCATGCATATGACTTCATATTATACCAAAAATGGTCAAGAGCTTTGTGGACTTGTCAGTCATGTGCAAAGTACGTGACAAGCATAAAACAATATTTTTAAAAAATTCACACGGGACCAGTCCTCTCTCCTTATTTAAAACCTCCCTCTCCTCCCCTCTCCTTCCCTATCTCTCCAGTACCCCATTCTACTCCACTGAAGTTGCCATTTTCAGTATAATATTAAGTCTTCTACTCCACTGAAGTTGCCATTTTCAGTATAATATTAAGTCATGTACATGACTTAATATTATAATTTGGACTTAAAAAAGTTAATAGAAGGATAGATTGGAAACTCAATCATTTATAAGGATAAAAGTGGCTCAATCAAGGATATAAGAATAGATCAGAAACTCGCCCCATTATATGTGGACAAACTAGGCCATTTCCCCTTATTATTTCGACACAAGTTAGCACATCAGAAATCAACATTGGGCCACAGAATATTATAGGTTAAGATAATGTATGACATACACAGAATTCGGCCATAACTCCTTCAGAAAACTTGTGTGTATAAATCCAGGATCACGCCACCCAACTGTCCTTGCTGGTGCACCTGCATATACATTTGATAAGGTGAATCTTCTACCAATAGAAAAGAAGCAGTCAAAACGTTTTTAGAATGCCAACCATTCAGGTTAACAATAAACAAGCTAGAGAACAATCAACTTGTTGGTGCAAACTCTGCTAATTAAGACTTAACTAAATTGATAAATTTATACCATTATGCTACCCTACTCGACATAATGAATTTAAATGTGTTGGGCTAATTCTTTTCTGTTTTCTTAATGAAAAAAGAGACCATGTAGCATTTCTAATATGCCAATTCTAGTTGATGTACACTTCTTTGAAATTCAAAGTTTGAATACCAAGATAGACAATGGGCTTTCATTCTAATGTCACTTTCAGCCAATTCCAAGCTATCATGTAATATCACAAGGTAAAAGAGCCACCCACCACACATGCTATTACGATTAAAAGTCAGTGTCCCAGCTGGGGATCGCATATGATCACCATCTTTTCGACCCCATTCAACAAAGGGTTCTGCCTCATTGATCCCGTACCCGCTTGTCCATGTTACAGTCATCTGAGTATAGGAGTTCACAGCAAAGTTATAACTTTGAAAAATAGTTGCCCCAGTATAAAATAAAGTTTATAAACTAAGGTGACAAAAAAAAAACGACACTTGATTTCTAATAACAAGCTTGCAGCATACATAAATAATTCATCAAACTGTGATAAAAAAAAAAAAAAAACTATTTTATATACGCAACAAAGAGCTTCACATATTCCTCTAGGTATTCTAGGTATCACATATGAACTTTCAGATAGAAAAAAAGGGGAAAGTAGGCATTACTTCATTCCATATCTTTCCTTGTGCTAAGCGTGGGTAAACTGGCGCATTTGGATTGGTGAAAGCAACTTTATTTGACACTGCCACCACCTTGGGCTATTATGAAAGAGCGGGTAATTAGATTGAATTTGCAGCATGGTCAACCATGATGGAATACCAAAACAACCATACTAATGAAATAAATTTGAAATAATCAGAGAACTGTGAAAGCTGCGAGAAGAAGAAGATTAATTGGAAAATTAATCATTGGTGCCATTTACTTTATGTGAAATAATCTATTTATCACATTGCAAGTAAAGAGCAGAGAAAATCAAAAGCATACATTCGTTAAACCTCCAGAAAAAAGCACAAAAGAGAAATCTGATCTCTGGTTAATTAACTGAAGCCTCAACGACCCCTTTCCCTCCTTTCTGTATCCTGGACTACTGTAGTTTGCATACTGATACTGCAAGATTAAAACAGTGTATTGGTATCCCTTGTCACTTCAAGAAAAAGGGTAGGTTAAAGAGCAAAAGTCTTGTGGAAGAGAGGTGAGGATGAACCTTAATAGGTGCAGTACACAAAAATGGAGGAGCTTGTTTTGAGCCATCATCAGGGTTGCAGGTGGAGGCACTGGAAATTGATAAAGATAAGCATTCTCAATTCGATAATTGTTGAATTTATTCAAACACTCACAGGAATACCATTGAAAACATGGCAGATTTTGACAATAACAAAATTTAAGAAGCCAGGCCACTTTTCTGATGCAAAAATCTACACATACCTGAAATTAGCAGGAGAAAACACTCCTATCCAGTCGTCATTTGATGGGTTTGGAGAAGCGTACTCCAATGTAACCCACTCAGAATTTTGCCCCTAAAACAGTGAAAGAAATTTCCAATCACACAACAAATTGATTTCCCCATATTGTCAGACCTTGGCCATTGTATCACTTCATTCAAAACCCAGAGGATATAGTAATCACATCTCAGTTTCCAAAATAGGCAAACATCTTGCAATTAAAAAAAGAAAAAAAAAAAGAAAAAAGACAAAGCTTTGGTCATATTATGGGAGCTGAATAAAATAACCGCTGCTGCAAAAGCCTACCTTGAGTCCAAGAACTGAAGGGGAGGCTTTAATATCAGCATTTTCAAAAAGTTGAAGTCTTGTGTTATGAACAGCGATTCTTGAAAGAGGTTGCTCTCCATGTGAATTCGCCACTTGAAGAGTTGCAAGAACCAGTAGAATAGCAAAGAAGACAAGTTCTAATCCTCTCATCATCCGAACCCAATATCTGAAATTAAAAAAAAAAAAAAAAAACTAACTTTTCGATCACATCGAAACTTTTTAGCTAAAATCTAAGACAACTCATGAAAAATGCAGTTTAATTTTAAACGATGACAAAAAAAAGTAAACCAACAGGTGCGTATAAATCCCAGGCAGCATAAGAACTGAGCTACGCAACCAAAAGGAAGTAGAGAAAGTACTAACCAGCATAACAATCCTGAATTGCTAGTAGTTGAAGTATAGCACAACAATAAAAAGAAAAAAAGAAAAGAAACAATAACAGGGGAAAAAAGTATCGGGTTTGTGATTGAATTTGAATCTATTTAGCAAGAAGAAGAAGAAGAAGCTGGACTGACTGATCACATAAGAGGGAGTGATGGGATGGCAAATTATAGTAGTGGTAGCAGCAAATATGAACAGGCTTGGAATCTTCTTTTGGATATTCCAACAAATGTCCAATAAGGAAGGGCGGAGAGTCAACTGTTTTAAGGTTGCCTCCCCGGAGAGTTATATCGCCGGGCACATGATACGAGGTGTGTCCACCACACGGCACAGTTTCCCTACTTTCTTTCTGCAGGGTTTTTTTTTTTAAATAAAACCTTTTCCAATTCTATATTATGCTTAAAATGAATTTGGTACGCCTTTTTTTTCTTCCTATTTATCGTTATAAGAGCAGCATTTTATTTTAGGCCATCATTTTGTCTAAAATAAACTGCTATAAAATTAAGGAAAACACTGTCCAATTTGTCGTCTGATGCCGAAGTTTGTCTCGGTTTCTTAACACTTTGAAATCAATTGAGGAGATAACAACGTAACAAAATCCTTTGGATACACGCCCACAGAGCGCACACCAAAAAAAAAAAAAAGTTGGAGATTTTCTTGCACTTAGAAAGCTAAAAAAGATTAATAGATACATACCATAATAAATAAATAATATTCTTTTTATATGCAGGGGCATTAAATCTGGTCCGGTGACGGTACAAGAAGACAATCTGTGTGCAGTGCACTCCCATCGCATTCTGAATTTAACAGCCAGTGCCATGCCAACCACGAGTCAAATAATAAATTGGGATCCTCGGTATTTGTCAATATCACGGAATCACATTCAAATTCAAGAATATATGAATGTGATCAATAACACCTCTAATAAAAAAAAAAATCATCAAAAGATTCCAAAATTTGCTTCTTTTGGAAACCTTCTCGGCCAAAAGATACAAGTATCTCGTTCATGAAGTTCTGAAAAAACTTCAGGTAGAAAATAGATTGTTTCCTACAGTTTTTCTAGAAAAATATTTTTTATTATTTTTTATTGAGTATTATTAAGACTTTCTAATTTTATATATATATAAAAAAATATAATAATATTTTGGCAAGTAAAGACATGGAATAAATAAAATTAAGGATTTTGAAAATCTTCGAATACTTATAGTGATTTTAATTTTTGAGGGTTTTGTGTCAAAACTTATTTATCGTTTGCTTTTGTATGTGTTAATTGATATCATAACTCAACGATTCTTGATAATTATTTTACTATGCTATATGCTAAAAAAACTATGGCTAAAAAAGATTGCATAATAGGGTATGTTTATATAAGAGAGGAGGAGACATCATGAAACTTATGTGTTATTTATGTTTGTGTTGGTTGTTGTCATTTAATATCCTAGTGTTGAGATCCATGATGGGACGCCCTGCATAAATATATTGGATTAAAGATCCATGATGGGGTTTTCCACACCAAGATGTTAAGGACCCGTAATGGATTGATCCATGCACATAAAAATATTTTTGATGGAGAACTGCAAATTAAACATAAGGATGATTTTCTTCCAACCCGGGAAGACTAACGCATGAGATTTTTTAGGAAAATATATATTTCTCCATTCTTTATTATGATTCCTTTTTGCTTTTATTTCTATTTGAAAATAATATTTTTTCTAATTTATTTTTTCTATTTAATATTATTAGAGTTTTTCTATTTTTTTTTTGTATAAATGGTTGTGATAATCTTTTGGCAAGTAAAGATATAGATAAATAAAATTAAATATTATAAGAGTCTATCTATACTTATGATGTTTTAGTTCTTGAGGGTCTTGACATGCAGTCAACTTATTTATCTTTCACTTCCACCTGTGTCACTTTCCATGGCTATTCCTAGGTTGTTCTTGGAAAATCAATTTCTTTGAATGTTTTTCATATCCGTTATAGATTTTATTGACTTTTTTTTTAGCGATCTTCAATAGTTTTCAGTTTTGCATCCGTTTGCCTTTTGTTTTTGTTTTTTAGGTGAATGAGATAATTTTTAATATGCATATAATATAAAACAATATATATGTTGATTATATGATGGTTACAAATAGTTAATTTCTTAAATATTTATATATGTTATTTTATTTTTTGATACTCATCCATTATTGATTTTGCGCTTGCATTCTGTTGATTTCATTGGTTTTGAATAATATAATATTTTAAAAAATTATAAAATACTACATCTTTTTAAATAACATGTTTTTGATATGTATGTTACGAGACTTAGCGCATGTAGGGTGTTCCCATGGCATCGCTCTTGTGTTGCTAGTCACGGACCCACGGACCCAGAGTTCAAGTCATGACACCCAAACTACCATAATTTCTCTTCTTTTATTTTTTGAAAATTTTACCTCATCACTCATATAATAAAGTAGACTAAGTATTATCAATCTCTTTTCATATTATATTAGATATTACTAGTTTTATTGGACGGGCTATGCTGGTATCAAACTAAATTTTTTAATGAAAAAAATATTCACATCATAAGAAACTATTTGACATTATTATTAAATCTCACCCAACAAGTCAATATTGAAACCTCTTAACCTGGTTTTTTACCTAACTCGAGTTTCAAATCAAATCACGTGGAAATTGTCCCAACATGACCCACTCACTTTGATGAGTCAAAAAATAACCTATATGATGACTAAAAATACGGTTTGGTTTTAAAAAATTAAGAATATATTTTTTTTTAACATTGATATGGTGATATATTGGATCAATCCAAACTTTGTGGGTTATTATGTCAAACTCGTAACTCGGATTATGAACTCCTTTAAATTTAATAACTTTTTTAAAATTTTTTTTTTATGTGATCTAATTAACTTAGCGGGTCTAAAATTTACCTAAATAACTTATGAAATTATTTTAATTATTTTTTAACTAGTAATCCTAGCTTTTCGCATTAAACTACCAGTCACCTTAATTAAAGAAAATGAATCAAAATATAAAAATTAAATAATCAACCTATTATCCAATCACACCTATCTTCTTCGTAAGCAAATTGAAGATTTTGTACATCATCAGTTATTAGTAATGGTAACAGTAAGCTGTAATACAGAACGTATTATCCATTTTGAAGTTTGAACTTTAAACAAAATTGGAACATACAATCATGACATGCAGTAAGCTAGGTAGATGCAGAATCAGGACATTCTTCCTGTCAGTTAGAGAATAGAGTGCTGCATTTGACCTAAGAAGCGATGAGTTCTAGGCTACCTCTTGGAGATCTTTCATTTCCAATCTTCAAATAGAAAGTACCAGCCACAAGAGCAAGATTCCTGGATGGCAATAGAAAATTGAGAAAGATGAGGACATGTAACTAGCATCTGTGTAAATAAAGAAAGGAAAAA
>Ga0325411_1000471_pt1 | contig 42260 bp, 17 predicted proteins | sample PopdelMetagenome_13_FD_206181 | JGI IMG/M metagenome (GOLD analysis project Ga0325411, IMG submission 206181) | Populus deltoides microbial communities from Bellville, Georgia, United States - Xylem-PdIQD-R4 | ecosystem: Host-associated > Plants > Phyllosphere > Stem > Wood/Secondary xylem...
AATGAAAGCACAAAATTAGTGACAAATTCTAAGTAAGTAGTAGGACGAGTAACCCCGAAATTTCCCACTTGTCACCACCTCGTTTTCACGGACTCCTTTTTGCCAAGCCCAGATGACTGGTTGTTTTATTTGTGCATGAAATATTCCCATTCTATTTATTTACTACACCCCTTTCCGTGATAACTCGATGCAGGGATGATCTTGGCGTGTACGTTTTTAGAGGTTGGACTTATCAATACAGCTGAGAAGACTACCAGTTTTAGCAACAGAATAGCAAATGCTGTTAAAGATATTCTTTATTTCTTTTCAGGATTCCCTACACCATTGCCGACGGGGACCCGCAGCATCCACTGAGCAAGGGTCGCTGAACCATCTTTGAAGTATCGGGGGCATTGTTGATAAAGCCGAGTTTCTGAAACAGACCAGGAAAAGAACAATCTTATAGCGAGCTGTGGCAAATACTGTTCTCGTCCCCTTAGACAATGCAGAAAGCTATTATTCTCGTCAGATGCCTCTTCCAACATGTGTTACTGTTTTTTTCTGCAACTTTTCGGTGTTAATGTCTTGGATCAGTGCTCTCTGAAACAACAATATAGTGCAGGCTCAGAGGTATATTGGATTTCTGGGACTCTTCGTGTTTATTTTAAATTCCAGTTTTTGAGCACCATTGACTTCATTCAGTTTTTGTGATCATTTGGTCACCGCTGTAAAAGAGGAGACAAAGTCGCCTCTTTTCAATCGTAGGTGTTAACTCCGGTGGTCTGTTTTGGATTGTGATCGCTACCCTTCCATCGATGATATTCATCAGTCGATTTCATTGGAAAGGTATGCGCAATTATGGTGGTGCTGTATTTTAAGCAAAAGAGAGCGAAGCACACAGATTTCTGTGGTTGTGCCATTCCTGTTGATTTTTAGGGGCTGGTTCCACATAGTATTGTTCCTCTTTTGACAGTTTCACTCAAAGATGCCATAACATGCATGGGACCACAGGCCTTTGCTTCGTTTTGAGAGAATAGTACGAAGCAGGTTCTGGATGGGACAAATCTCTGAGCACCAAAAGCCAACGCTGGCTTAACTAACCTCTGCCTGTAACCTGTATACTGACTGGGAAAGGAAAGGAAAAAACCAACCCTTGTGTTGACTCCCTTGAATTAAAGCTCTTCTAGTTTTCTTATTCTCGTTACCTGTTCCCTAGCCACACCGGTTGTTGCCGGCTTCACTTTTAGGGCTTCCTTGGTTGTTTCTCTCTCTTCCCTTTCCCGGTTACACCCACCATCTTCTTTTTTATTTTTTTTTGAAAAAGTAAAAGATTTTGGGAAAATGATATAAAAAATAATTGAATAAAGTGGCGATTCTGAATATCATTTCTGTTTTAAAATTTATCTCTTTTACAAATTAATTAATCTCTCAAAATTTTACGAAGATTCAACGATAAAAAAAAAATTAAGATCTTGTAGCCAGTAAATAGAAAAGAAATAGGTTAGTGTGGTAGGTGAAAAAAAAAATAAAGTTCAAAAAAATGAAAAGAAAGATCAAAGACATGCCGGCTATTTATTTTTGACTTTTTTATATTGTTAAAAAAATCTTGACGAGATGATTTTAATTATAAAAACCATTAAAAAATATTGTAATTATCCTCAAATAAAATCTTTAATCAATTTCAATCATGTTTAATGATGTTTTAAGGAATAATTGGAATTATCTAGTCAAGATTTTTTCTAATAATACCAGATATGTTGAAAGTAGAGCTTGATTGTGTTCTCAATGATTCTTTTTTTCTTTCCTTTTGTTTTCTTCTCTCTTATGGAGATCAACTTATCTCTTTTTTTTTATTTGCCATTAAATCTCAAGGCATAGACATAACATTTTTTCAAATTTTTTATTTTTAAAAAATTTTTAAAATAATATATTTTAGTTTTTTTTAATTGTTCTAATGTGTTAATATCAAAAATAAAAAAAATATATTATTTTGATATATTTTTAAATAAAAAACAATTTCCAACGTAATTTCAAGCAACATCTTAAATTTTATTTTTTAATTATTAAATCTTAAAACAACTACTATTCTCAACCGTGATTATATTTAAAATTATATTATTTTTTTAATAATTTAAAAACTTGTGTTATTTTTCCAATATTTTTATTAAACCATGTTACCATCTTTTTGTTAAGCAAGATGACCATTCCTGGCGCCATCATTATCAAGTGCGCGTCACAGCCGTCTGTTACGTTTGACCTTTGACCTTTGTGGAGTTGGTGATTGATCAAAAATGTAGAAAATTGAAATGAACTTGGTTTAACCACTCGGTGACATAGTCGAATGAAAGTGACAAGATATCCTTGTTTAAATTCACCTTGTAAGATTTCACCATGAATCGTGCACTTCTCTTATTAGAACCAGTTCAATTAAATAATATTTAAGATTTCGAAGTAAATAAATGAAATCGCACACGTGTTTTTAATCTCAACCTCGGATTAGCAATCAAAAAATTAGAAGAGAGGATAGACCACCTGCACAGAATCCTCTTGTCCTTGGGGCATTTTCTTTTGATTCCCGGCAGAAACCACCTGCAAAGTTAGTTTGTCTGAGGCGACTGTGTTTGAGTGTGATAATAGTTATTTTTTAAAATATTTTTAGTTTAAAAATATATTTAAATAATATTTTTTAAAATTATTTTTAAAATTAGTATATTAAAATAATCTAAGAATAATTATATATATGTATTAAGTAAAAAAATATTTTTTAAACACAAAAATAAATGTGGTATAAGTGTATTTCTACATAACGCATGCGTGAAGAAAGAAAAGTCATCTCCTCTCCTCAATCCCCTGCCTAAGGAACGCTTCCATCTTCTAATCAAAGCATAAAGCCAGGTTCAATTTCGTCCATTCCATTCACCAAAATAGAAAAAAGCCTTGCCTGTATTTTTATTAGTTATTTAGATTGTTTTTTTATTTTATTAAATTAATAGAATCTTATTAAATTAATTTCTATATAATTTAAAAAAACTTTCACTATAATTTTTTTTGACGATACTAATATTTTTCCCGTGTTAAAAAAATAATATCCGACTCTCGACAAGATCTCAACACAATGCAGGCTAATAATCTAGCATGGAATTCTAAAGTAAAGGTAGATTATTTGAATAGAAAAAAATAAAAACATGAGGTTTTATTTTATCTTACTACAATCTAACTTGACCGTGATAGTGGAGGAAGGAGGATAATATTAAGCCAAAACTCTGAAATTAAACAGTGTAGTTTACAAATTTAGAAAATTAAAAAACATTTTACAGTATAATGGAAGTACACACGCCCTCTTCAGAGTTCAGACAACGAATCTCTCTGTAGGTCCTAACTTCCCAATCTTATTACAGTCCATCCTCCAATAAATTGTATATTAAATAAAAGCAAAAGCTCTCTCATTGGCTCTCTCTCTGTATCCCTTTCCTCAACCGGGGGAGGACGTGACAAAGTTGTATCAAAACAACCCCACCATTTCTCTCTTAAACACAACCAAAATTATTGTAAATTGATTTCTATGATTTTTTTTTATTGGCTAATAAAATTGAAATTGAATAAAACTAATCCATCAAATTCAAACCTAACAATAATTAATTATTATTTTAAAAAATCATTCATTCCCCTCCCTTTGCTTCCAAGCAGCAGCAGCAGCAGCAGCAGCAATAATAATAATAAATAAATAAAGTAAAGCAAAACCATAAAGCATTTCTTCCTCTCTCTCCTCCCTCGCCAAATCTCCATTACATCCCTGTCTTTTCATCTTATCTTACAATCCCTTCCTCTCGCCATCTCTTTAATCATCTATAGTTTGTATCAGTTTCTTAGGGTCTTGAAGGAACGCAAAGAAACTCAAAATCAATGGATTCGGAGGACGAGTTCGATATGCAAGACGCGGCTGCGGAATCGGCGGAGGATGATTTCTACAGCGGCGGAGAAGAAGATGGTTTCGACAGCGACGATGCTGACGTCGCCGATTATGAGTTCATCGATAACGACTCGGATGATTCCGATGATCTCATCTCTCATCGCCACCAGGTACTTTTTTACTCCTCATGGCAATTCTGTAATTACCATCCTGATTTGATGCCATTTGTTTGCTGTGTCTCTTTTAAAGCTTTGATCTGTGTAGTTTTGCCAGTAAAGTTCGATTCTTTCTGTCAAATCTGTAAATTCTAGGAATGAATTTTGTAATTTGTTTACTGATGAATTTGTTTAATGTGAAAGCAAAACTATACGGTTTTGAGTGAAGAAGATATACGGCAGCGACAAGATGATGATGTTATGAGGATAGCTACTGTGCTTTCCATTTCAAAGGTTGCGGCCAGTATACTTCTCCGGTACCATAACTGGTAAGGCAGTAATTGACATGGTTTCATATTGGATGCTACGGTCTTTTGTTTGTTTGAATGAATAAAATGAGCCCTTTTGGTCTGTGGCTTTACATCTTAGTGAAGAATATTTGTATTCCTCTGGATTTACAGGAGTGTGAGTAAAGTGCATGATGAATGGTTTGCGGATGAGGAAAAGGTTCGAAAGGCTGTTGGTTTACTGGAGGAACCGGTTGTTCCATTTCCTGATGGTAGAGAAGTATGCAGTTTATGATTTTCTTGCTTGCTTTCTTTAATTATATTTTTTTTGTGAATTTGATGCGATGAATGCTCCTGCTTTGACAGATGACTTGCGGGATTTGTTTCGAAACTTATCCTTCTGATAGATTGCTTGCTGCTGCTTGTGGTCATCCGTTTTGCAATTCATGCTGGGCAGGTGTGTTGTATCCCAAGAACATCAAAGCCTCATCTCTGTTAGTTTTGTTGTAAGGTTATCTTGAATAATGCTTTGACATTTTATTATTCTTGTATTCCTGCCTTAATAATTGATATGTTTGTGAAACTACTGTGATTTTTCATAAAAGACGTGTCTGGTTTCCGTTAACATCATAAAAAAATGTATTACCTTTGAAGTATCTTTTACGTTGTTGATTTCATTGTTTGTTTTGTTCCGAGCATTTTAGCGAGTAAAAAATATTTCCCAGCTGAAAGTTTATTTTGCAAAATTAAAACTATTTGGTTTAGGGCTTTGAATTGTATAGTGGCATTCCTAATGGCAATAGATGCGGGGGTGCAGAACAGCTTTTTTTTTCTGGTCCAGCTGAATTCCTTATTAGAGATATTTGTAAATAATTTCCCAATCAGTTTGGAAGTCATAGTGGAGGTGTGTTATCTCGAACATGTCAGCTGGAGTTCATCATTAATTCAAGGGCAGTCTCTTACTCTTGTCAGGAGCTGATTAATGAATTCCTTATTTCTCCTCTATTATTGTTCTTTTTTTCATCATTGTGGGAAATACAGTACAAAAAAGTGTTATTATGTGAACAAGTAGAGGTTACACTGTTTGAGCATCTTCTTCTAAATGAGGATGAGGTGTACTCATCATTACCAAGTGGTTTTGAAGTTTGCTATATATCTATTATGCTTACAGCTGTGACCACCACAAATGGAGAAACTGTGGCTGTCAAGTTGTTAAATATAGGGTAGAATTGCTCCTTCTTCATTAGAAAGAAAGAAGAGTACACCAAAATGTGGGTGCTGCACCGAATGCTGGTGGTTGTCTTACCTCTTTTGATATAAAATATACTGTAAAGGAGGAAGGGATAACTCCAAAACGAAGTATATTAGTGAGAGGTCTAGAGAAGAAAGTTTATCTTCTCTTCCATTAGCAATAGTCATTATGGTTATGTCAAAACGTAGTTTTTGAAGTCTATATGGGCATTGGGAAGAAAGTTAACATGTGAGAATTATAATGGTTCTATTGTTTATTAGCTGGTTTGTGTTATTGATTCACAAAGATTCCAAAGTTCATATGTAAACGCTTTTGATCTAAAAAGATTCCAAAGTTCATATGTAAACGGAAGCAACATAAGAAAGATAGCAAATATAAGAACACAAAATTATACCGAAAAGGGATTACACGAAAACCCTAATTCAAAATTTTATTACTAAATATTTTCTTTTTAAGTAGTCTTCTAAAATACAAGCTAAATAACCTATTTATACTATGAAAAACATCCTAAACTAACCTGAAAAAAATATTATAAGAGGTCCAAACCAAATAAGAAAAAAAATGGCAAGTCAACTAGGAAAATATTGCAAATCTCAAACAGTAACTTCTAGTCATTATCGGAAGACCTTCTTGATCTTTGATTGTTGTGAAATTTTAACGCCATAGGTAAAGTGCCTCTAGAATCTTTTAGCAAAATTTCAACCCAATCTAACAGTTGGATCAAAAGTCATGCCCAATAATTTAAAGCTATGTATTAATTTTTTTTTTCTCGCACTAGTCTCCTCAGGTTGGAGAGAACTCATCCTCAAGTTCAAATTGCTCTTGCCTTGATTTCTTGGATATCCAATTAAGATTTTTCAACCTTTCACCTGCCCAACCTTTTCGTTAGAAACTTTGTACCTACAAACAACATGCTCATCCTCCCAAACAATGAAAGTAGTCTTAGAGTTACGTTGAAGACCATGTGCAACAACTCTTGTAGTAGCCTTTTCAAACTCTGACTCAAAATTCAGCATAACCTTCTTGCCCTTGACAACAACTAAGATGTTTTCTGTTGGCAACACACTTTTGTTGATAACTCCAAATCCACCTTGAAATTCTTCAAGCATCAACTTTTGACACTTAATTGTTAGCGATGACTAATAACTTGGTCCATTGATTTCTTTGTGGCCAGAAATTTCAAATACTTAAATATCTTAAAAGTTAGCTCCAAAACACTCTTTTGGAGTATCAAATAATTCTTCACTTTCACGAGAGAATCATTGTAGATCCCAATTTACATAGCTTTTAGGATTTCAGCAACCCGCAAGCTTAGTGACATCTTGAGCTTCTTCTTCATCAAATTTTGGTGGTTGATTCCAATCCACACAAGAACTAGAATCATACATTTTTTTAGTGTCAATGTCATATTCATCCTGATAAAGAAGTTCCCTCCTCTGCTTATGCCCTTAAACGGGTTCTCAAAATTAGTCATGTTTCTGTGACCATTCTTCTCACGATCCTCCAATATTCTTTTCTTCATCTCTGCTAATTGATGTGATAATTCTTCAACTTGCCTTTGCATGTTTATTACCTTCAGTCGACAAATTAATTTTGTAATTTGTCTTTGTATGTTATATCGCCAACTCTTGAACATTTCACTCTTGAGAGGAACCTTTTATCCGAACATGTTTTGCTCAATGACCTCTTCCAACCATGGTTATTTAGTAGCACACAACAAACAAAATAACTTGAGATTGTAGCACACATCAAGCAATAACCTGAGATCGTTGGGCTCTAATACTAACATAGACGGAAGTAACACAAGAAAGACAACAAGAACGACAACACAAAATACAAGCTAAATAACCTTATTTATACTATGAAAAACATCCTAAACAAAGCTGGAAAAATAATAAAAGAATTCTAAACCAAATAGGAAAAAAAATCCTAATTCAATTAGGAAAATATTGCAAATCCTGAATGGTAACTTCTGGTCATCTGCCACTTCTGCGAAATTTTAATTCCATAGGTAAAAGTGCCTCTAGAGTTTTCTAGCAAAATTTCAGCCCGATTCAGCAGTTGTATTAAAAGTTATGTCCAATAATATAAAGTTGTGTATTAGGAAAAAATCTCATCAATTGTTGTGTAGGAAAAATGGAAATTGCTTCTTTGTGGATGCTGATGAAACTGTGTAAGTAATGGCAGGGAAGATTGCTTTTCTAGCCTATGTTGAAGAGAAGCAATTTTCACCTGGACATTGATAGCTCATTGTGCTGCATGCCAGAACTCATTGCAACATTAACATTTTAAATAATTATGTTTTGCTTTAACCCTTATACTTACATTTTTTTCCTTTTTTTCCTTTCTACTAGGTTACATCAGCACAGCCATTAATGATGGTCCTGGATGTTTGATGTTGCGATGTCCTGATCCATCTTGTAATGCTGCTATTGGTCAAGATATGATTAATTTATTGACTTCTAATGAAGACAGTGAGAAACATTCTCGTTATTTCATAAGATCTTATATTGAGGACAATAGAAAGGTACTTCATTCTAAAATGTGCATGTGCAGGGATTTTTTTTCTTTTATATCAAATTAATACTTTTGACCTCACTTTTAACTGTAGTGATGCTAAGTGCAAAAGAGTAAAGATTAGCAGTGATCATAAGCTAAAGCATGAGCTTTTTTTTTTTTTTTTGCAGTGATCTATAAACATCAAAATTATAAATTTTCTACTTGTATAATTAACACAATCCATAGTCAGTTCTTTTTCTTTACCAGCATTTGGTGTGGATACTATTTTCTGACTATTTAACTATTAGGATTGTGACTTTGCTTAGGGACCAGTGAGCAAGGACTTTTTCTTTGCTCCAAGCATGCCTTACATTGAGCTTTCTTGCTAATCCTAATTTAGGAAGTAAGACCAAGACTCCCTGCCTAATCAGGGTTTGGAAATTTGTACTTCTAGGATTCAGCTAAGTGAGGAACTGAAGCAGGGTTCAGGGTTTGATTTGGCAGGCTCCACCTCAGATTTAGACCTTAATTCCATGTTCATTATTTTTGAACTTGTTTCTCTTTGAGCTTAGTGTTGTCTGAATCAGTCCCACAATAAAATGATACTTTGACAGTCATCTTTTTAGTGACTTATGACAACTCATGAAACCAGGAAAAATTGGCCTGTTTATTGTGAACTTTTTTCTTCTTCTTTTTTTGCAGTGTAATCGATATTATTTGGGTTATTTTGTAGACCAAATGGTGCCCTGCTCCTGGCTGTGATTATGCTGTGGATTTTATTGTTGGCAGTGGGAGCTATGATGTTACCTGCCGCTGTGCATACAGCTTCTGCTGGAATGTGAGTCTCTTCAAGTTTTCAAGGATCTCAGTTTTTCTTGCAGTTCTTTGAGAAACATTATTTTCATAATATTTGCGCTTTTGTGAACACCTGATAATTCATTTTCTTGTCATTGTATCTCATATGGACTTGATTTTGCAGTGTACTGAGGAAGCTCACCGACCTGTTGATTGTGGTACTGTGGCCAAGTGGATACTGAAGAACAGTGCTGAGTCTGAAAATATGAACTGGTATGGAACATGAGAACAACATCTAGAACTATTCTTCTTTAATCATGTATTGTTTTGGCGGCTGAAGGATATCAATGAAGGACAATAAAGGGAATGCAATTTAGGGCTTGGGATGTTGGGCTGGAATAGCTATCGTGGTTCTGAAGATTATGGCTATATCTGCACCCATTTTACCTAGCTCATTCTTGAACTGCTTTGAGAACTAGTACTCATGATAGGAAGTTGATCTTGTGATAGACTTTTATTGATGTGGAAAAGTTAGTATATGAATTTGTAGTCAACTGAGCTGTATACAATAGAAATAATTCGTGCTGTGATCCATGCTGCATGTGATGTTTTGCTTGTAAGGTTCTGGGCAGGTTGTAGGCAGAAAGAGTCTCCATGTCTCCAGTTAATGGCTTTAGGGATAAGATAGGGACCAAAAGCAGAAACCCTTAAAAGTGCAAAATCATTGTGATTTGTATTGTTTCCCAATAAATATCTGTTCCTAACTGCAGTTAAGTTTGTTGATGGATTATGTGAGGAGAGTGGAATTATCATTTAGTTTATCAGATAAATCTTATTTCTATGTTGTCAATTAACTTAGCAACTATCAAGTTTGGAGCATACACATTCATTGTTTACCCATGTAGCCTCATTGGAGGATACAGTTTTTTGGTGCATTGTAAGCACATGAGCACGTGCTTGCTTATCAGTAAATATGATTTGTGTGATGCTCTACTTGCCTTTGTACAAAATAATAATTAATTCCCCAGGAAGTCTTCTGCTCTGTTCTCAAAACTTCTCTATTCCCTAACGGTAAATTATATTTTCATTGAATTTCAGGATATTGGCTAATTCCAAGCCTTGCCCGAAGTGCAAGCGACCAATTGAGAAAAATCAAGGGTGTATGCATATAACATGCACACCACCTTGCAAATTTGAATTTTGTTGGTAAGCTAGCACACAAGTTGTGCTCTTGCTCTCAACTCGGCTATCCTATCTTGTATGCCTTGGCAACATCAGAATTCTTTTGATACAGATTTACACTATGAATAAGCGATCCACAACCTCATTCTTTTAATTAAATTTGGAATTACTTCTCTCCAGAACAGATTTGATTCTATAGTGCATCTTCTTAATAACACTGTCAACTCAACAAGAGCTCAGCTTATGAGCTAAATGCCTTAATCCATGTTTGTTTTAAACATCCTCTGTGCTTTCTTCTTCATAAAGAGAAAAGAAAGAAGAGAAGAAAAACAAGCTTTTTTTCTGTGCATTTCAAAGCATATACTCATTTTATTACATGTGATTGCAGGCTTTGCCTTGGTGCATGGTCAGATCATGGAGAGAGGACAGGTGGTTTTTATGCATGTAACCGTTATGAGACTGCAAAGCAAGAGGGAGTGGTATATTGATTTTTTTCAGACATTTTCGTTTCTTATGCTTCTTGCATAGTGTTGTATAATCATCTGATGTTGTGTATTGGTTCTTCTGGTTGCAGTATGACGAATCTGAGAAGCGAAGAGAAATGGCCAAGAACTCTCTGGAGAGATACACACATTATTATGAAAGATGGGCAACCAATCAATCAGTAAGTACAAACAGCTGACCTTTTTGCTTGTAAAGTTAATCCTTGTATGGTATTGACATATCTCTCTGTTATCAATCGATCTTCAGATCATTTGTTTGGCACATATTGATAAAAAAAATATTTCTGGAAAGCACTGTATAAACGTTATGTGATATTCTTAGAAACATCTTTTCGTGATCAGGACCCTAAACTCTTAGGCTGAAGTTTGGCCATTAAAACTGGATTCATTATGAGGAGACATGAACTTTGGGAGAAATATAAAACTGAGGAATAGATATAGAGGCTTGGAGTTTGGGACGTGCTAGATTTTAGATCTTTGTTTGAGAACCCTAATTAGCCTCCTTTGTTCGATCAAAAGGTCAATTTATGCTGTGTTCTATTTTCCGACAACTCCAAGAATGACAACTCAAGTGGGGAAGAGATTGAAGATCTAGCAGCTGCACAAATTTGTTGTATTGCTGCTTATACAGTAAAGTGCAACTGGAGGAACCGATGGCTGACTGTGGCAGTATGTACTTGGATGGTGCAGTTTATAATAATAAGACCAACACCCTTAAAGATGAATGTGCCCCTCTAGGCACCAAGTCATTTTACCTAGGGTGCTAGGCACCAAAAGGTGCTCAGCTGAGCAATGCTATGCCCAACCAAAGCAGCACTGAAATGATTACAATTATTTTTTAAAATGTATTGAATGGGTCATATAGCTACTGTTTTCTTACTCTGTAATGCTATGAATTCTGTTACAGTATTTCTTTTGAATAATATGATTACCTGTCTCTTATATTCTGCCAGTAACTGAATTCCTAATCTTGCTTGACACGTTACTGATCTGAATCCATGGCTCTGAACTTCTCTTTCTTCCCTGCAGTCTCGGCAAAAGGCATTGGCAGACCTACAGCAAATGCAAAATGTACATGTAAGCACTACTTGCTGTCAACTATGTATGGCAGCTATCCTGTCACGGTTGATTCTTTGAGAGTAATTTTTACTGAAAGGCATATCATATAGATTAGCGCTTATTTTCCTAAAGTTGCATTGGCTAATGTCAACCAAGAAATTGTGGTAGCAACCCGGAAACTTGAAACCATAAAACTATTGTTTCGTTGTTGGAAATTTCTGTGGGCTATTGCACACCCAGCTAGAGATCAGGCCTGTGGAATAATTACAGATTTATTCTAGAATCAATTTTTTAATCAAAGATGACTGCAGTCTTCACTGTCTTAAGTAATTTGAAATCGATCTTATTCTCTTTGGGGAACAGAAAGTATACATGGGTACATACAAGCATATTGTATGCACACTCTTGTAACTTTCAGAGAGTGATGATTTTGTTTTTTTGTAGCTTGAGAAGCTGAGTGACATACAGTGCCAACCTGAGTCACAGCTGAAGTTCATAATAGAGGCCTGGCTACAGGTAAGCACTCCTATAAGAACATAATATGTCCATTTCTGTTATTGTAAATTCACGATACACATTCATATGCAAGGCATTCGATATGTGGAGTAGGACATTACAATTTGGCATATATGAGAACCTTTTGCGAGGATATATGATATTTTGGAGTTTGAGGATTTTTTTATGTGATTTTTGTTTCATGTAAATGGATGGCATCCCTTAATGCCTTTATTAGTGGATTTGTTTTTTCATTATGTACATGTACGTATTTCTTCTCAAGTAATGCTAAGGCATATTTGAACTTCTTACTAAAACTCACTCGACAAAATGGCGTTTATCCTATAGGAATGTTTTCAAATTATGGGATGCAAATCTTTTCACATTTAATGATGCAATCATAATTATGGAATGGAGTGGTTGATGTAATCACAAATGCTGTGTCATATAGTGAAAGACTTTTAGTTAAAGTATCTCTAGCATTTTTCTTGTTTGTTTGTTTTTGTGTGTAATATTTATTTTATTTGTTTTGTCTGTGCACAGATAGTTGAATGTAGGCGAGTTCTGAAATGGACTTATGCCTATGGATATTATTTACCTGAGCATGAACATGCCAAGAGGATGTTCTTTGAGTATGTGCAAGGTAGGTCATTTCTTCCAATTCAATGCAGATAGTTCAATCATTTTGTGTTTTGATCGACACCATTTACACAGGTGAGGCTGAGTCTGGATTGGAGCGACTTCATCAATGTGCAGAGAAGGAGCTCCAAATTCACCTAAATGCAGAGGGCCCGTCAAAAGATTTTAATGAGTTCCGCACAAAACTTGCTGGGTTGACCAGGTACTTCTTAAATATACACTGATTACCTCACTAGAAACATAGTTTTCTATCTGGATAGTTTAGCCCAAATCAGAAGCTGCAGGAATCAGTCTCAGTTCTCTTGGAAAAGAGGGGCTGGGAAGTTACTTAAATTGTCTGTCTTTCTCCTGTCCTTGCCTTTGAATTTTCGAGTTAATAGGTTTTCTTGTTATTTTGTGTGTGAAGTGTTACTCGGAACTACTTTGAGAATTTAGTCCGGGCTTTAGAGAATGGTCTATCAGATGTGGATTCCCATGGTACATGCAGCAGAACAGCAAGCTCGAAGAGCTTGGGAGGTGGTAGCAGTAGGGCTCGAGCTGGTAGAGGCAAGGGCTCAACATCCAGGTCAAGTGGACCTAGTAAAAATATTGATGACCCAGGCCACTGGTCCTGTGAACATTGCACCTTTGCAAATATTAAGCCGGCCACCATTTGTGCGATGTGCCAGCAACGACGGTAAATCTCATTTCCTACATCGATTGGCCACCCGGATGAATCACCAGTTTGGCCTCTTTGGCTGTCCAGTTGTAACAAGGCCGTTAAGAACATTGCCAGGGAGTGCAAAAGGGCTTTTTTAATCTCTTGGTCTGCAAAACCTGAACTGCAACAACAGAGGTGAACAGAAACATAAGGTAAGGGTGGGAAAGGGACAGGAAACGCTTCTTGTTGTTTGTTGTCTTGTTTCTGGCATCAGATGTATATAGTTCCTATCATCACTTCCATGTTAACTTAAAAGAGTATGATGAATCAGGATCCATGCAAGTGCATTCAGTCATATGATCATCTATCGATTTTACTAGTAGCTGTTTCTGGTGCTCTTAAGCTTTCAACTGTATTTTACGAGTAAAAACCTAACTGGTGATGATGGGCTTGCAATGCCCCAGCTAGAATGAAATAAATGTTGTACCATCTACCTTGACTTGATCTGCCAGATGAACAGCCTTAATGTGTAGCATTTATCTGCTTAATAGACATCTTACACTCTGGAATTCTGTCCATTCCTTTCCCCGGTCTTTTTCAATAACTTGATGCGGCATGCCTTTTTTTTTTTCTTTCAATTTGTACGACTCCATCTAATCCGCTTTAAGGAAAAATAAAGTGCTGCTCATGTAATTCCTTGCAGAAAATACACTAAGTTCGACTAAAGTCATGTAAGGAAAACTCAGTCTGATGAGCATATGCTATTGAACTATATCTGTCATCAATATTTATTGAAAACAAGAAGCATGCTTTGTCTAGTCGATCAAATCTTGCCCACAGATAATTCTTTTACAGATTAGGGTGGATGTGAATCTGACAATCAGATTGCAATTTATCTTGTTATTGAGCTGGGAAAGACGAGGACTTCAACAAAACTCGCACAGAAAATAGCATGAGATGCAGACACGGAATTTTTTAAGATCAATATCGAAGCTTGTCAAAGGATTGTCATGTTCATGTTCTAGAAGATGATTTGAAAGGCTCCACCAACCTTGAATGAAGTGGAATGACTCCAACCTACAAGCTAATTTCATCTAAACAACTAACAAAATAAGGGGTATTGTGAGTAGCAAAAGACCTTGCTACCACCATCCACTAAAATTCAACCCCATATGTAAATTAATACATAAAAATATACATATAACAATACAATATAGCATCAGCAAGGCATTGAGCTTGTTAACATATACCAGCACATACATTTAACTCCAAAACACTGAATCCAAGCTAAAACCTAAAAGTATCTCGGGCCACCGTAATATTTGGGTTCATTTGTCATTTATTTCTCCTTTTTTAAGAAAGAAGACACAGAAGCACTCTGCAAGAAAGCAAATAAACAGCCAACATATTCACACCTCGGAAAGCTACAATTTAACAGAACAGGTACCAAAACTTATTGGTCATGTCCAACTCCAAGAATCCACTGTGCAAGATGAGTCAAATATGGCTCTGCTTGGGAACTATTGCTCAAGATTGGTCCCAGACTCTGAAGCTCAGCATTGAATTCCCTCTCAAATTTGCTACAAAAATATGATGGTGAATGAGGGTTTTTTTTTTTTTTTTTTCCTTTTTGTGTGTGTGTGTGTGAGCGTGTCTATTGAATAGCCAATCAGCAAGACTTACAGTATAGAATCAGTGACACTTGCGTTTTCAGTTGTCATTGTTAGCATGCGAGATGGGCGGCTTGATTTGGAATGTTCCTCTAGCTTTGGAATGCTGATGGAAGATGATATCAACCACTGAGTTGCAGCTGCATACTGCAAGCATAGGGATTGCAGCCTCTCCACCTTCTGCAATCAGAAATCCCATTAGTAAGAATAAACCGAAAGGATGAATGAGTGAAATAAAAAAGCAATAACTAGGCATTGCCCTTCCAAAAGAGTGCCAGCATATTCATGCTTCATTATATAGTTTTCATCTGGTAATGGACAATCTTGTGTATTGCTTCCAGCCTCATGCTCATCCTATTGGAACTAAAATGAGATCCCAAATCAGTAATGTCATTAAATTTAGCGAACGACATTCCAGACATGCAAAATCTCTATTGCAGTGGTACAAGTTAGGCTTCAATGTTCAGTATTCAGAGGACACGTGGACAAGATAAAGACAGGGAAAAGGATAAATTGTGTTTACTATCAGGACCTATTGATAGAAGAGCTGCAACCAAAGAGGATTTTCAGCTCTCTGAATCACAGGAAATTGTTATCAGAGTCAGGGACCCTTGTGCCTTTGAACCACAGATTTGCTATGAGGCTCAAAGTAGATTGTCATAGGTCAAAGAAATGATGGATACATTCTTTTTCTCTGGATAATAAAACAAGATTTTGAACAAGCCAATCTGAAGTCCATCATGCTTTAGAAAAGAAAAGAATTCCTCTAAACAATAACTCCTGTTCTCTCTCGTTTCATTTGAAAGTAAGCAGGAAATTGTTCCTGAAAAAGTGAAGTTTTGCTTGTAAGTTGTAATCATTGTCATCATATTTCTCCCAAGTTTGTCCCCCATTCTCTTCCCTTTCTTGATTTTCCTTCCCAGCACCCAAATTCATTACTGATCCAGTGGTTTACCTTAAATGGACTAACTAGTTTTAGAAAATTAAAAAATAAGATGATGAAAATGAAAATGAACCTTGAGCAGTTCAGGTAAAAGAAGCAGACATTCTCTCAGGCACTTGTCGAGGAAAAGATCATGATATTGAATAACCTGTTGCATAAAGAACATGGTAAGATATATAGAAGAGTTCACAGACTCAAAACTTAGGTGGACCACTTCCATATCTGTTGAAATGAAGTACATGCATTAAAAGTATAAAACAGTTGCTTGATATTGGATATCTTGAGTACATTAAAACCCAGCAAGTTAGTGCAGGGTGTACCTCATCTATGCTTTTGGCCGTCTGAAGTCTATTGTGCATCACATGCCAGTTAGGTTCAAGAACCTGAAAACAGACGTTTTAGTACTGCTATCAAAAACCATAAGCAAACTTGTAGATTTCAAAATGCTAGGGAGAAAAGGAAAAATAAATTGAAAATTAAAAAAAAAGGTAGATTGAAGGATGCAGTCATTGATCAGATTATTATTTTTCATTCATTTTTCTTTAATGGGCAACGATAAAATTAAACCTCAAACCCTTCAATTTTCATGATTCTTTTGAACTTCATCAGGTCAGAAATAGTTGTGCGGATTGTCATATTCTTTTATCATTAATATCAACTGCAAGAGCATGTAAACTGTAAGTTCTGAGACAGACAACAATGGTACTGCTCAGCTGCACGCTCTTTAGGAGAGAGAAAAATCCATTTTATTTGACATGAAGGAATAATTTAAGGTTCAATAATATGTCCAAATATAAGTAGGCAACTTATAACCATGTCATGTGAGCCACATGAAGATCAGTCACCTTAGGGAACAACAAAACATTTGAGTAACATTAGAGAAATGAAATACCAGGAAACAGGAAAAAACAGAAGCTAGGGAAAAAATTCAAGTTTAAACCTAGCATGCAATAACTCAGCAAAACAAGTTCAAAAGATATATGCCTAGGATAATACAGTAAACATGCCTCAAATGTTAGATAGTGAAGAAGGCTGTTAATGAATTTCAGCATACTGCGACAGATTAGAGATGATCTAGAGATGGCGGTTCCACGCATATTAAGTGCACGAACTCCCTGCAAAGCATATTGGAAATGGATTAGAAACACAAAACAATGTAGATGAAGTCTAGCTACTCTAAATGATACAATCTAGCCCATACTTGATGCACTTGCCAAGCTCCGCAAAGCTGGCGGTCTACATGTTTACAGCGAAACAGAAAGCGGAAAATCAACTGGTATTTTGCCAGGGCTTTTCTTGAGATAACAATAGATAATGGCCATTCAACCTGAACAACATGAACAGGCTCAATAATTACAAGATATTTTAGATAAGAAAATTGTGGTCAGGATAGAAAGTGATTAAGAGTGGAAAATATCAACAAAGCAAAGGTATGAACAATTTGAGAAAAAGAAAAGTTACAAAGAAATGCCATTTATAATCTCCAACAAGAAACTTCAAGGGCATGTCAAAGAGCAGACCTTGTAACTCAATGAAAATGTCTCAAGACCAGTAATGTTCAGTGGCTCTGCTAGATCATTACCATCGGAAACAGTCCTCACTTCAAGATCTTTCAGGGTGCTCAATCTTTTAAGCAAGGATGATCTTTCCTGTAAGCAAAAGGTTGTAATAACAGATAATGTAATTTCAAATTCGCAAGTTTCACCTCTTAAAAGAAAAAGGGATTAACCTACTTACCACACAGCATGTCAAGTCCTCATGACATGGATCTACTGCAGCTGCTGTGGTGCGCAGAGCAAGGTCTAACAGCGACTAAGCAACCAAAGAGTGTGCTTTCAGATATGATTGTTATACTTAGCTTAATAATTCTTCTGCAGGTTAAATTTCATTTTAACAAAAATATAAAAGGATGAAACCTGTAACTTCTCCACTGAAATCTCATCAAACTTTTTTGTGAGCTCATCCCGAGCTATATCCATAAAATGCACCAAAAAGTCACCCTGAAATTATTCAATTAGGTTAATATAGAAGAAATTGAAATAAGAACCAATCCTCAACACATTAAGCAAAATAAATTGCTTATTTGGGAAGGCAACCCCGCCCCACTCCCAACAAACAAAAAAATTGCGGATGAAAAAGTAGGTAAAAAAGGACACATCAAATTCCCCTACATACTGAGAAGTGCAATAGAAAGCCTGTTAAGCACATAGACAAGTAAATGGTCCCCTAAAGTAGATCCTCTCATTTCATGACAGCGACCATTTAACAAGGAAGAGCTAGTTTGAAAGATAACAATTTGATCTGCACCCGGGCACTCTCAAATCACTTGGTACACCACTCTCAAATCACTATCTTTGAAAATCTAGGCCTGAAGACCAAGCATGCTCCTCACTCAAGGCTTAAAAACCTCATGCTATGTTGCATGCTTGACCTTGACAAATCAAACAGATGCCTAAGAACCAAGTGTGCAAACCGTTCATCTAACAAGCACGGCCCATTAAAATTTTTATTGAAAAGGTGCTAGAAATTTACAAATAAAATCCACCAAAAAGTGATTCCCAATCTTATGTGACAGGGAAAAGGAAGTAAAGAAAGAGGTAGCCTTGACTGGCCACCTCACTATACACAAACAAGTAGATATTAACCAGTTTCACAAACAACCCACTGAAAGCATAGAATAAATCTCGACAATGGTTTAAATGGCAGTCAACTAATCAGAAACTAGAAGTACCTGATCAAGAAGAAGGTAGTGCTTAATAGACCGCAGCTTTCCCATTAGATCATACTGCAGCAAAGAAGAAAAAAACCCAAGAGAAGAACATTTTATTATAGGAGACTTGGCACCACGGAAAACAATTTCAATTTCCATGGATGATAATATAAGCGGAGCATAAAGTCACTCAAGTATATAGATGAAAATTATCATGCCGATGCAAACTGATGCTTACCTTTTCTTTAATGAGATTTAAGAGCTCGCCGCTGGCAAAGTCATAAGCAGCTTTTATACACTCTAGATAATGATGGTTTGAGCCAAAGATCGTTAGTTTATAATTTTCTGAGGCAGGGACCTAAACAGTAAACAACCAATCATGGATTTGAGGGTAAGTACCAGCACCATACGAGTATGAAATATGTTCTACATACTGAGGGGATAGTAATGAACAAACCTGGACATTGTGTCCACATTCTCTCATGACATTCAAGTATTTTCCCGTGGTCAAAATTGTCCCAGCAATATTTGCAAGGAAGCTAGGAATTCCTTCCTTAAGGCTGTAACGTTGCCGCCAATATTTGGCATCATAATCTTGTGTGAGGCTCTCCTAATAAAAAACAAACCATGACCATCTTAAGCAAATTTTAAGCGCTCATGATCACAAATAAAGTCATTATACCTTTTGAAGAGATTTGTTCTCAGCAATGAAAAATTCACCATATGGATCATCAATCACTCCTTCATAGACCCACCTACAAGTTTCATTTTCAAGTAAAGAAGAAGATAAATCAAAGAAAATTGCAACCTTATGATGCCAAAAGGTAAGAAAAGCAGAGAATGCTCAGACTGGACATGCATGAATAGTAAGAAACATCAGTAAATCTATCGTGCCTCTTCAAATCAAGTACAGAAACTGACTTTTACTTTAGGCAAAACAGAATCCAAATCAAAGCAGCATTTAGAGTTTAAAATGCAGTCTTAAATTCTGAATATATGGAACATGAAAACAGATAAGGGGCATGCACATGAAACCAAAGAGAGATGACAACTTGATCGATCATGGATAAATAAAGTGTTACACACATATCTACAAAGTGCATGGCATATCCTTAGCTTTGGTACATTTCTTTTACACTTTATTTTAGATCATAACAAAAATTAAAATAAAAAAAAATAATAGCAGCTTGCATATAGACCAGTGAAGCTTTATCATGGGTTTTGCAAAGACCAAATACAAGAGCCACTACCACAAAGGAGAAGTTACAGTACATATTTTGTAGGGACAACAAATAGTAAGCCATTGCTGCCGGGCAATATTAACAGCAAAGGGAAGAAACTAAGCAAACCAGCAATTTGTTAGCTTGATAGTTTCAAATTCAGAAATTTTAAAGGCAGGTTTTGATAGTATTGAAGGAGAGGAATTTGTTAACTTGTTGCAGTCTTAGAATTTGCATGGAAGGGGATGATTTTTGCAACCACCTAACATGAGTAGATGAAAAATCAATTGTCCTTGCCAAATGCGCAAATACAAGTTTCCCTTCATGGATGCCCCAAAAAAGAAAGGACATGATGATTTAGTCAGTCAAAACTAAAATGCAATTACTATTATCTTAAAACGCTCTTAAAAGCATGATCCATGACAAACCTCATGGATGCCAAAAAAAAAACAATTCAATAGTAAGCTTGCAGAATGCACCTCTCTAATATGCTAAGGTATGCATTGCTTGCACATTGCGTCATCTTTTCTAGCAGCGATCTCACTGCATTATCACCAGCCATTGCCTTAGCCTGGATTTAGAAGGGGGGAAATGTTGGAAACAAAAGAATAAAATTCTAAAAGTTTAAGAGCATGAACTAGTGGGGCAAAGTTAATTCTGCCAAGGAAAACAGTAATGAAAACAGCCATATGTTCACTCAGCAAATCAAGTAAATGAAACATGACAATTCACCTGACTCTGCAGGAGGTTAAGTACAGACGAACCGGTAAAATTATTTGCTGAAGCCTTCTGTATCACAATGGATAAAGCTTGCATTGAACCCATCATGGGCTGCAACGTAGCATGAAAACCCCTTGAGAAAAGAATCCAAGAAATGGTGATGCAGATTTGGAGCAAATTCAATTAATCAAACCTGACAGTAAAACCACAATCCTTGTATGGAAAGTCTTCCAAGTCGAAATTGGTGTTCAAGCTGTGCGACCATGGCCTGATAATCCTAATTAAAAAAATAAATCAGAGATTACTTTCAGTTGAGGAGAAACATTTGTATCTAAGACTTTAATGAGCAGCTAAATCTGGGCAGTAACAGGATAATCACAGTTCAAAACAGAATGACTCCCTTTGTTTATGCTGAACAGCATACCTGTGGCTCAACTTATGGTGAAGACACACATTCTGTTAGAAGGCATGATGCAAGAAAGGGGAAAAAAGAAAAAGAAAATAATAGAAATGTATATTATACCATTAGTCAAAACAGTCCTGATTATGTTAACTGTCCATAAGGTTTTGGTGTCATATTTACTCCATTGTTTTACTAATTTTATATGGTTAAGAACAGGCACGTGTTAAAGACCTGATTGGGGTCTGACCATCACATTTCAAAGGCATTTCCTCCTATATTTTAAAGTTATGCTTCTTTGTCAAACTAGGCTTTCTCTTACTTTCTGCTCACTTGTGGCTAAGAGGAATGTGTGTTCAGGCAAGAACCAGGACTACTAAGAAAGAAAAAAAACTGCAGCCATCACCATGCAATATAAGCTTAACAAAACTATTAAACAGATAGGAGCAACAATGTTACAATAACAATAAAGTGAGACAGGCATGCAGCAACCACCATGCCACACATGTATAATAATCAAAAGACTTGCAACACAAAGAACCTACTAGAAGAAGTGCCTTGAGCGCAGCAGCAAAGGCATGATTAACTAAACCATTCTTGAATTGTGATCTGGACTCGGCAAACTGGTCAATCAACAGATAGCTCTCACACAAAGGGAACATCCTTTTTGCCAGTTCCTGAAATGATGTCTTTATCAGCTTAAACGATCAGGCATAACAATCCATCAATATGCATGATTTAACTTAAAAAGACAGACTTATTCAGGCACACTATCAATGACAGATTTATGAGATAAGCATCTGTCAACAGGCTCTTTGCCAACATACCTATGTTCATTCATGCAAATACACACACACATAAATACATAGACACATGAATGGGGATAACCCTCTACTTCATACCTGGATTGCCAAGTCCATGGAAGCATCGACCTGGAAAGAGATATGATCCTCCTTTCCACGTACTCTTCTGATTGAAATATATCGTCCTTCAATTCCAACCATAGCAGACAAGAGGTCGTCAATGACGATAAGTTCCTATTTACCAAAGAAAATAGCAAGCAACAAAAATATTCAGGTAATTCACGAAGCCAGTAACCAAATTAGAAAACTAAAAATCATTTAAACCATAAAAGTAGTAGGATGAAGGTGTGAAAACATACCTGAACAGCAGCATTGTAATAGCCAATGGGTCTCTCCAAACCATGGCTGCTCAAATGCACAAAGTACATATATATAATATTATATACACAGAATTTTAACCTATAAGAACAAAAGAGAGATAAAAATGCAATTAAGCAAATTATGTATATAGATTTTATTTATACCTAGATAAATCCATAGAAAATCCCTTGGTATCAGCGAGCCGCGAAGTTCCTTTCGTTTCCTAGAAAAATACAAATATTCATAAAAGTTACAGCATAAAGCAGAATTTTATTTTAACAAAAATAAAAAAATGAGGCAAATAAAAAGCAACAACGGGAAATTTTCGAAACTCGAGTGGTAGAATTGTTCGGTTCTCGGGGAAGAAAAATAGAGAATGGAAATGAAGAAGAAAACCTGGTGGAAACGGCCGGTGAGGAAAGGTCTGTCAATATTCCAGCGAGGTGTTGAGGGGCACGATGTTGAGGTTGCTGTTGCTTTTTCCATTTCTCTCGATCTCTCTTTCTCTTCTCTCTTTCTATAGCTCTCGCATTATTTACTGGATCGAGGAGAAGAGCGGCTTTTTTTTTTTTGAAAAAGGTTGAGTGCGGGGGCGAGTGCTGCGACTGAAACTTGAACTGCTGCTGTCTGTGATCTGTTTCCTTTAAAGAAAAAAACAAAACCGAAACGAGCGTTCATTTTTTAATTATGATTTTTTTTTAAATCATAGTTTAAAGTTATATATAGAGCAGTGCTGCCACACTCAAAAAAAAAAATTGAATGTAAAATAAATAATATTATAAAAAATTATTTGATATTATTATTAAATTTAACTTAACATGTTAATTTTAAAACTTTATTTTTGATTTTAGTTTAAAATTAAATTTTGTTAGAGTTAACTAAGTCAACTTGATAAATCTTAAGATAATCTATATCACAAGTAAAAAAATAATTTGATTTAAAAAAATTAATATGACCTTTTTATTTTATTAAAACGTTGATATGTTGAATCAATTTGGATTTCGCAGCTTAGTCCATTAATTATATTAAGTTTAAAAATTTTGATTTTTAAATACTATTTTTTTAATTATACAATAATAAAAATAAATATTTATAATCAAATATGAACTTTTGATTATTTTTTATTTAAGTTTGAATTAATATTCATTCTCTCATTTATTTATTTTGTTTCTTTTACTTTGCATTGATTTTTTTATTTAAATTTTAATCAATACTCTTTTTTTTTAATATTTTGTCTAGGTTATATTTTTTAAATATTAATTAATTATTTTTAAATTTTTAAATTTTATGACGCTTCAAAAAGATTATTGTAATTTATTTTTTATTTGTATGTTATATAAATAAATTATATTTACATGATATACTTATAAAAATAAAAATTGTTATTGACAATTAAAAACTTTCAAGAGAAAATAAATACAAACATATAAAATAAAAAGAATTGTTGAGATTAAATATTTATACGTGTATCTATTTTTTTTCTTTACTGTAAAGATTAACTTTCTGTTTTTATATTTAATTACCATTAACAAGTCATTTCTATTTTATCGGTTCATATATATTTTTTTAATTTATTCTATTAAGTGCAAGAAACATCTTTATATTTTTTAATTAAAAAATTATAATACTCGAAAAAATGCATTTACAATGTATATACCCTATTCTCTTGTATTGGAAATTAATTTGGATCCCTACTCGTGGCAGCATAACGCATGTTACAAGACTAGTTAAAGGTCTCCTCCACGGACCATGGAGGCCTTACCAGTGAATTCTATCAGGCAGCATTAGTTTAAACTAGATGTGGGGTTGCGCTAAGCTGCAGTTTTGCTTAATTGTTTTTGTAAAAAATAGTATTTAGATGTGGTAAGTATGTTTTTTTTATAAAAAACAATCAACGACTCTAGTTATAGTTTGACTAGTTAAATAAGTTGATTTTATTTTAATTATATATATAAAAAATAACAATAATAAATAGATAAAAAAAAGCAATCAAAATAACCTAGGAAAAAAAACCTTTTTTCAAGAGCAGAAAATGATAATGTTCAATTCCAAGTAAATAAAGTATGGAATTGTGAAATGGGATTAAAAAATGATAATAAAATTAAGTACAAGTCAAGCATGATAAATATATAACATCGGCAACACAAAGAGTGAGTCATCTCGGGTTAACCTACCAAAATAACTTTCCATATTACTAGATTGAGATAACTTGATAAAAAATAATATGAAGAAAACCACATAGCTACTTAAAAAAAAAAAACTAATGTCGAACAATAAAATCAGAAAATAAAATAATCCAAAAAAAATGTCAACCCCATTAACTTTTTAAACATGTGACCTGATTTATTAGATCAGAAACACTACACATGGAAAAATCACAAAACCCAATTCCTAACAAATTAAACACTAAAGGATGAAATAAGAAAAAAAAATACTACACAAAAAAAATTCAAAATTAAAAAAAGATAAAAAAACAAAAGAAAGAGGATAAAAATAAAAATAAAAAATAAATTAAAGAAAAATTATAAATTTTTAATCGAATGGTTCAATTGAAAAGAAAAATAACTTAAATAAAAGAATAAAAAAAAATAAGAATCAATTTGAAAAAAATAATACACCATAAATTTAGATTAAATGAAGATATTGTTTTTTATTCATGAAAATAAAAAGATAATTAAATGATTTTATCATGCTTAAAAAAAATTAAAGAGAATATACATTCCCGTTAATCCTTTAATGACTAATAAAATATATGAAAAAACTAAAATACCCGAAAACAAAGACATCTAATTTTCTTCTGAAGGATAACATCATCATTTGCGACCGCCGTGGTGAATAAAAACACATGATTATGGCCATAGTGAATTTGCATCCTTCAGTTATTCTTTTATCTTTTATGAACTTTATGTTACAATGGGGTTTATACCGTCCCAGCCGAACGCTAGAGTAGACATACTGAGCGATGGATTTTCTTTTTAGATCTATGCTAATCTCGACAAACAGACAGACATTTTTGCGTCATTTTACACAAGAATAATTCATGAACATTTTATATAGAATAATTTTATGTGGAATTCATTGGGTACTGACCTAAACCTTTGGTGCTTTTAGGTTCAAAACAAGACGAGTGAATTCCATTAATCGAAGGATCAAGTCCAATTTCAAACCATGACAAACAAGCCATAAGCCCATGACCGGGAGCTGTGATTAGGGTCGTTAAAGCCGAGCAACAAGACCCATGCAAACACACAAACATGGCAGAACTCTCAACACTCCAGTCTCAACCATAGCAAGGTTCTTGTTTCATATATAGCATCGTTGCCATATATTTACTCTCAGTTTTTAGGCATCCCCCCTTTTTTTTCCCAGAGAAAATATGTAAGCATTCAGGACAAAATTAGCATCTGAACACACATCGGTGACAGTGCTTCTATTGAAATTTTAGCCATGGAAAACCTTTTTACTGCTTTTCTTGTAACTTTGCTTACAACTCCACTAGTCATAAGACTCATAACACGTACTAATAACTTAAAGAACTTCCTATCCTAGAAAACTGAATCGTAAGTTAGCCGGGAAGTTTCTTGATTGCATATCATCCGGTACCTTTTATTGTAAACACGTCAGTCCTCAACGCACCTGTTTTTGTTCAACAATTTGCAGCTTCGGACAACTTGAAGTTGTAGTCAAGTGTGGTGTCAAACCATGTCATCATGATCCTTCTTCGATGTTTCTTATGCTAATAAAAAATTGCATTCATACTTCAACGGTGTGGAACAAGGCTTGCTTTCTGCAAAAAGCTTATTGAATACTCCTGGTTTTGTACACGGTGCAAGCCAACAGCATTGGAATTGCAAGGCTATACACTGGAAAGTGAAGCAACGGATTCATCTCATATGCTTTCGTGAGAGCTTTGCAATTCTGTGAGACAAGGAACTGAGTCAGAAAAGGAAAGAGTACGATCAAATCTAATATACTGTCATCCAACATTTTTAAATGGTTCCACGAAGTTAGACTAATGACAGAGAAATTTAGGGCGGGTCACTTGCATGATTCAAAGTTAATATCCTTTTCTTATGTAATCTAAGCATATCATATACTGTTTCGATGGGAACTTGGACAATGATCATTTTCAAATCTGTTACTGGATGAAAAGGTATAATCCTTGACAAGCAATGAAAATTGGCTCAGGTCACTAACAACAAACTTTCAAACTGCACAGGCCAATAATCTACTGACTAAAGCAATTAGTGATTCACTGGTGTAGTAATCCATCAGTTTCAACTTTCTAGTAAAATAATGGAAGCGACCCCTATGACGTGATGAGATGCAATGCATACATTTTTTGACAGACATATTGTGCACATAGAATGGAACAGAATTGATCCTCACCGTAAAATGTTTCCAACAAATCACCAAGCAAGCTGCCAGGAGAACTTTCCGAATCCACCTCTCCACAAAATCAAATTTTGATCTTCTATGCCTGTGGTTATCATACGTTCCTGATCTCTTATTCTTCTGACTAGAATCGTCATCTTCTTTCTTGCCTGAAAGTGATAGAAAATGCTCTTTGTAGATACCTCTTTCAGCAGCCAACGCTCCAGCAACCAAAATAGAAGGTATAACCACAAAGAAGAAATGTGGAAGCACAACCACCATTATATCTGGAGATCCAATATAATCGTGTTTTTCCCTGCTGTTAAAAATTTTCACCAGCCATCCCATGTAGGTCATGTACCCCCTGTTCCCACCACCATCAGTGAAAACTTGCCCAATTAGCCAGGGACATGATACGAGGTAGATCAAGTATCCTAAAAAACCAAACCACACTACATGAACCCTGCAGAGGTCCAGCAAAACCCATGCTATACAATTTATTAAGCCTTTTTCAGAAATGAAATTCTTGTAAGAGTACTGCTTCTTAGAGAACATGAGGACAAATTTTGGAATGAGAAGAATGCAGAGCATTAAAAACACTGCAGACCAGAATATCGGGTAGTACAATGCAGCCCATTGACAACCCATGACAAAAAATTCCTTCCATGTCCATGAGATCTTAGCACTTAGACCGTTTACAGAAAATGGCCTTAGTTCAGACAAAGTTGATCTTCCCATCACATCAATTACTTCTATTTGCAGCCAAAATCTATCAGGAGACGGATCCTCAAAGGCTTTATAGTTCCATGCAGCTGCATAAATGTCTCCCCTGGATATATCCCTCACAAACTTGGTCATGGTTGTCTCCATGATCATAAGGGGACTCCCTGGTCTTGTGTCATAGATCCTAGCCACAACAGATGTGATTGGAGAAACAGAAAACACAAGGCATCTGATTGTCTCAAAGGAAAAAGGGACCATGTGTTGACACCCATACATCTGATGTAATGAAGATGTTAACATGAAGCGGGAATCCAGTGGAAATGTGGGCAACACAATGGTTTTTTTGGTTCCTGATTTGAAGTCAATGTCCAGGTATGAAACATGACCTCTGTCAACAGCCACAATTCGCATAGCTCTACTTTTCCTCCAATCACCCATCTCCCACTCCCAGAACTCCTTAAGTGGCGGTGCTTGAAACAAACAGTTTTTAGTATTCTCAGAAGGTTCTTGGTGCATGTTTAACTGAAAAAACCTATGTGATGACAGGGATTTTTCATCTGACTGGTGATGCCGTTTCAAATTCTTACCGAACCTTGTGTGAAGATGCCCACATAAATAAGCTGACACTGAATGCTTCAGAAAAACATCTCTCAAGCTTTTCTGAGACTCTGAGAATGCCGAGAATGAAAGTGGAAAATGCCCAAAGGATATCTTAGTTATGGATTTTCCTTTTTGAGAATCCCATTGCGATAGCTGTGAATCTATTTGAGACAGTAGTTGGTCAGTTGGATGCCCAAAAAGATTAGTTGGCCCTCGTAAACCAGTAGACATCGTGCTGTCCAACCCAACAAATACATGTTTGCGGTCACCGGTCTACAAGACAGAACAAAACGATATACAAAGAAGAGGAATTAGTAAAGCTTTACATTGTCACCGAGCAAAACAGGAGGCATGCATTCATGACTACGGCTAGAGGATTCACTCTGGAAGTTCAACTTCATATGGGATATGAATCTTAAAATGAGAAATGAAGAATCATATCTTTTTTTTGGGTTTCAAAGCTCTGATATAGGTAGCAAGAATCCAAATATAAGTACTGGTAGTATGCTGAGATCACCAAAAAAACAAAAATCAAATGATTGTCATAGTTTTGAAATTCCGGAACGAATGCTGCAAAAAAAAAAAAAAAAGAAACGAGAAAGAATATGAAAAGACATCCTGGGCCACCTATTTGTTCTTTAAAATGACAGTTTATGTCTAAAACCACATCCTGAAGGTAGAGACCAGAGACTAACCTCAAGTGTGACACTGTTGACATTTCCTTTTCTTCCGAACTGCCCATTAATACTATAATTTGAAAAGAAATCAAACGAACCACCAATGACTGGTACACCAAAATTATCATGGTTTCCTCTGAGATCATAGAAGATGCTCTTGTCTAGTCCACTTCTTCTCGCAACATCTTCCATTACATTCTGATATTCTATCCACTCATCCTCATTTTGTTTCATTGTTAACAAGTCCTTGCTTTTCCCATCTAGAAACAAAAGTTAAAAAAAATTTCACCGTATCCGCCCAGCAACCATCATGATTTGCCAAAGTCAATAAAATAAGAACATTATGTACTTGGCTTACTCGTATGTTAAATCACAATCATCAATATGCATGTCTAAAAGAACACACACACAAAAAAAAAGGTGATGAACATGAAAGGAAAAATCTTTGCAGCATGCTGGCAGCTAATTAAAGCTGATCGACTCGCTTGTAAAGAATGGACGGTTTGATTAGCACCAAGATCACAAAGCATCAAAACTCTTCCACTCAATTTTCTAATTTGGGAATGGAGGTGGAAGCTCTATAAATGCACGCACATTTCACATAATCTAAATCCCAAGATTCAACAAAAACAATAAAGCTTGGAATTAATAGGCACTCAAACTCGCCAACAAATGAAAAATAAAAAACACAAATAATTATACCTGTGAGATCACCAGTGATGAGAACAAGAGATGGGTTAATCATCTTAAGAGCAGGGCCCACAATTTTCTTGAAGTCAAGGGCTCTTTCAGGATGGTGGACACTAAAGTGGAGATCAGAGAGCTGCACTATCCATACAACTGATTCTGGCCCTCCTTTCACTTCTATAACCCTGTCTTGCCATTTTCTGGGCTGTGAAGAAACCAATTCCTCTGCTCCTCCTCCTTGTTGTATAGAAACTGAAGTGGGCACGGTGGTAGTGAGGCATAACAGCATCAAAACCACAAGACCCATCTCCCTCAACTGTGGAGACTGTCGTTTTTCCATCGCTTCTTGTGAAGCCAGGGAATGAACTTTATTGCTATAAACATAGCCGATAAAAAAAAAAAAAAATTCAAGAAGGGGGAAGGTTCTCTGCAGCGAGATGCAGGCAGTTAGGGAATCTGTCCACTCTCATTTTGCCACGTAGGCCCTTTTCTTTTCTGGGTTTCCTTTCTTATTTGCTGGGCTCTCTTCCCCTGGAACCTCACCCAACTGGCATTGCAGAGTGGCAAAGAGATTCAAAGCTGGAAACTTTCTCCTCAACATTATCATTCAAAGGTTAGGGTTCTACTGCTCTGTTGAGTTCATCATTTTATCTATCGATTCAATCTTTCAGAATGATTAAGCACCGTTATAGGTCTTTTCCTAGAATTTTGAGTAGTTTTTTACTTTCACATTAACTGGATGCTGCGATGAATGTATTAGCATTCACAGGTTGGCATTTTTCTAAAATTTTTACAAGGGACTAAATTTGATAATTTTGAATTTGAGAATTGAAGATTTGAGCAATGACAATGATTGTACATTGGGTCTGAATGTTACGAAGTTACGTTTGTCAGTACCGATGATAAAATGTTTTAAAATAATATTTTTTTTATTTTTTAAAAGTTATTTTTGATGTTAGTATGTTATTTAATAATATCAAAAAAAATAATTTAAAATAAAAAATTTTAATTTTTTTTAAAATATTTTTAAAATATAAAAATAAACATGACTGAAGAAGAACACAAATGACTTAAGAAGGGGAAGAAATGTAGAAAATAGAAAATAGGAAATTTTGAATCAATACACATGTTTCTTGTTTTTATTAATTTTCTTATGATCAAAACTGTCCAATAAATCAAAAATAGTAAAACATTTTAACTTAAGACTAGGAAAACAAAACAGAAATAAAGAACATAATGTGGTGTTTTATGGATGGTAATTTTCTTAATAAAAAAACAGTTATATATACTAACCATATAAAATTTGCAAAGACGAAGGTTCATGCGTAACTACAAAAGGCCCACGTGTTTTTATCTTCCCAAATTTTGTATGACGGTTTAAGTAGTGATTTTTTCTCTTTATGTTTTTTTTTAATTTTTTTGATGAGAATGATTATTTAATTTGAATTTGATGAATATTGATACAAATTAATTTAAATTAGTGAAATTTTTACATAATTATCTTACTTAATAGGTAATAAATAAAATATAAATATTATTAAATTCGACTTAAATCGAATCCAAAATATATAAATTTGTGTTATATATTTTTATATGTAGAGTATTTATATTTTTTAAATGCAATATAATATATTAATATGATAATATTAATGTTTTATATTTTTTCAAGGTTTTGTTTTTTTATTTATAATTTTATCCTTTATTTATACATGGATCAGTAAATAAATAAATAAATAAATAAATAATTTCATTAAAAAAAAAGAGTATAAAAAGATACAAATAAAGCTAATAATGGGTGTTATAATCATGCACAAATTTAAAGCTAAAAAGAGAAAGAATAGAGGAAAAATGCCATTCTTTGTATCATAACTATGTTATTGAAAATTACAAAGTCCGGTGTTAGGAAATTAAAACCTATCCGAGGATCTATATAAACCTGAAGTTCTCCAAAATTCATAGCAAGTGAGAATTCTAGATCTTAAATGCTATTGCTGAACTTCAGTACTTGAACCGACCCTTTAATTATAGAATTTGCATGCTTCGAAGTTAGGATGACAAAAGAGAGAGAGAAAAGTGCCAATCTTCCTCGGTTCAATTTGTGAATAAAGAAGGAAGAAAGGATCGTGAAAAATCAAAATCACTAAATCAGTCGTTGTATACATCCCTTCACCTTGCCGCACCCACCTGTTTTTCATCCCTTGATCAATCCCACAATCCTTTATGTACCATCATTCCATACTGTGAAAGGTTGTGCTCCATGACAAACAGCCATGTTGTTGGACCTTGCTGCTGCAATGGTAGGAACTGCTGTTGGCACCCAATTGTAGCATGCTGAACCCTGATCATATGCACTAGCCTTGATCCCACCGGCTGAAGGTTGCTGTGAAAGATAATGCAAGTTCCTGGCATGATATGGATCAGACGAGGAAAACATGTTTTCGTATCCCAGAGCCTTCACCTGATCTCCATCTCCATAACCATTTCCTTGATTGTGGTTGATGTCATTATTAGAAATAACCGTAGCCATTGGGACGGCATACCCAGCACTGCTTCCATAACCAATTCCCTGATAGCCTCCATTGGTTCCAGTACTAGTACCATCATTAACTCCACTGCTATACACAACGGAATTAGAGCCAGAGCTATGTTCCATTGAAGAAGAGTCCATGCTCACAAGGTTATGTAAGACAGAAGGCTGAAAGAAATTGTGGGTGTTTCCCAATTGTAGTTGATGAAGCTCTTGAAAGCTGCGATTGTCAGAGTCCTGTTCTTGCTTGCACCAAAGCCTCTGGCCATATGGATAGTGCATGCTAAAAGGCTGTGCTTGTTGAAATGCAACAGTAGGCCAGCCATGCTGTACTGCACCAAAGCTGCTAATTCCATCGGTGAGTTGTGAACCCATGTTGTCATGATCATCTGTTCTTTGCGCAATATCCATTGCTATTTCAGCATGCTCCGCCTCTTTCAACCGCTTAGCCGCGCCTCCAATTGGCAATGTGCTGCTCTCGAGTATGCTGTTAACATCATATCTGCTCATGTCAAAGTTGGTTACTGCATTCAGGCCACGGAATTTTATGGCTGCAATGTCATAGGCCTCTGCTGCTTCCTCTTGAGTGCCTATAAATTAAATCCAAGCACAACAATTAATTAATTACAGGAATTAAGAGGGGAAATTATTAATTTGTTAATAGATTCATTTTTAGATTAATATAGGTGTCCGGGCCAGCTTGCGCTTAATCTCAGGGGTATTGAAGTTAACAACCATGTAAACCTCCGGTGACCCTGAGATTTATGTGACTTGAACTGGTAACTTTTGGAAATCAAACTCAGGGTCTGACCAGTTGAGCCACCCCTCAGAGTTAGCCTGTTTGTAACTATGGTACAAGTTGCTTTTTAAAGTATTATTCACTTGAAAATGCATTAAAATATATTTTTAATACTAGCATATCAAAACAACTCAAAAATTAAAAAAAACTGAAAAAAAAACTGAAAATCAATGACCTATGGCTTAATAACATGAGTAAATATTTAGGGTAACAATAAATGTAACATTTTAATAGAGCTTTAAGTAGTGCATAATATGAAATCATAGGGGAAAAAATAAACATACCGAAAGTTCCCAAGTAAAGGTCTTTGTTCCCTGCAACTCTTCCAATCCTTGCCTGCCATCTTCCGTGCTGATGATGTCTGGCATGACACAAAGTTCATCAAGAAAGCAAGTTAATTCATATGCCTCACGCAACTTAGTTTTCTCCACAAAAGATTCCCCAGTACTAGTTTTTCTCCACAAAAGATTCCCCAGTAATCTATATAGAATCCTTTCGCCTAAAATTTGAAGTTGCTATGTCAACAGAATATTAATATTTTTTAACATGTTCGAATTTGGACTTTGCACGTGAGCCCTAATTGCAGGTCCATCAAGTCTGCAGGAAAATTAATTTTAATGAGACAGAGGTTCAAGAACTTGAACCCCATGCTCAAACAATATTAATTAATATATGTGATCATAAGAATTAACAATTTCCAATTTCTTTGCATTTTCTATTGCACCAAAACCCCTTTCCAGCCTACCCCTTGACCCGATCCTCTACACAAATATGCACGCAGACAACTAGTTGTCTTAATGTGAACTAGTGCTCTGCAGATTTTCTCTGAATTATATATTTAAGCTAGTCGCAGGTAAACTTGAAATTCGTCGAGTAGATTTTAACAGGGACATGTTCGCTTACCTACCCATTAGCTGGATTCTTAGCATCAAGTTTTGTTTTTTTTTTGGTGGGAAATGGGCCTAAGCCCAGACAAATGAGATTAAGCATAAGATCCATGTAATTTCTTAAAATATTTGGAAAGCGAAGTCCAATTAAAATATCTAGACAATTAAAATCACGATAGCATCTATTTTTCATCTTTAAGCCGGCTGAAACAATTATCTAATAGTATAAAGTTGAAGGAAAATAAATTCATTGAAAAATTAGGTAAATAATCAACATACGTACCTAGTTACACCTCGATATATGGAAGCACCCCGAGAAAACCCACTGCTTTTTCTGCAACAGCATAGGAAATACGTACGTACATTGTGTGAATTCTATGAAACTAAACATTAATTCTTGCTTCCTAAAAGAAAAAAAAAAAACACTGCATCCATAAAGAATACCTTCGAAGAGACGCAACATACTCCTGCCTAGTCATGAGCTTCATTTCTTCTATCTCTTTTTCGTAGTTGGTAATCTGTGATTTTATTTACATAATAAGAAGTTTTTAGCATTAGCAACATAAGGCATCAACATCAGGTAAATACATTGAAAAGTAATCCTATTTGCTCAATAAGAGGACACATATCCTTGTTAACAGGAAAGTCCGGGGAGCATAAGAACATAAATGAAGGTGGAGCTTGATATAATACTCCAGAAATGCAGTTCCACTAATGTCTCCCAAAAAATCAGCTGCATGTCATACTTCGGACAAATTTTACACAATCCTTGTTTATTTTCTATTCAAATAACTAAAAAAAGAAAGAGAGAGAGGTGCAATTCAAAGCACCTAGTACGAAATCAGTCTCAGTACTCCCCTGGAATTTAAATGAAAGAAAGTAGCTAGAAACTCACTGGAAAATTTGTCGTAGTAGTCGTGCCCCAATATTTCAATGCTGCTAAATCATAGGCTCTAGCTGCCTTCTCTTCTTTGTCATAACCACCTGCCAAATAAGAGCAGAAACGAATTAGAATCATCAAGAGAAAAATGAAATTATTCAAAGAACAAAGAGCAAAAACAAGTCACTCTTACCCAAATAAACTGAAATGAGATTCGGCAAGCCCCACATCAAGATATGTAAGGATCCAAAAAGGCAACATAAGTTAGTGCATAATAAACCCATAAATCATTGATTAATTAAAAGAAGAAGAAGAAGAAGAAGAAGAAGAAAGAAACAAAAAGAAATCATTTATGAAATTTTGAATTCCATAGAATCTGCATATTCAAGTAGATTAATGAATGGAGTACCCCATACCTTGCCTTCCCTTCCGAGTTTGTCCTTCTCTTCTACAGCTATTGTCCCATAGATGAGCTTCATATCTACCGGTCCATCTATGTCTGTATAACACAAACCCTAAAGTAACTACCGATATTTATTACCAAGAAAACAGTGACAGAACAGAGAAATAAAGCAGTATTGTATACAAATAAGCATCTAATGGTTTGTGCAAAGATACCTTGTTACACCACGGTATATAGATGTTCTTTGGCCAAAAGTATCAATAGATTTCCTTGGCACCGATTCGATGGCACCGGTTTGGCTATCAAGACTTGGTGTGGTACTCTTTTGTTGCTTGTTATTATCAGAAGAACTCTGATCTCCCCCAGTATTATTAACTCCTCCATTTACTGCTAGAAGTGGCAGAGCAGAAGCAGCTGACTGTGACCCAGTACTCATTGAAAGGGACAAACTTTGTGCACCACCATTGTTTTTATTATTGGTGTCTTGTTGCGTCGGTGCTGGCTGGTTCCTTAACCAAGTCTTGATCATGGATAACCCAATAGAACTATTTTTATTGTCACCTCCTCCATTGCTGCTGGTTCTTTCATTTGATGTCGCCTCAGATGGGAGTTGCAAAGAACAGTTTTGGAACACATAGTCTCCAGTGGTATCATACATGGTGTTGCAGCCATTCAGTTTGTGTTCATGATTACCAAAAGAATGGCCACCAAGGAAGTTCTCAAGCTTAGGTTCTTGATTTTGATCAATGGTTTGGCTATTGCATGAAGTACCCATGAATATAGGGAGGCCTGAGGCGGTTTTGTAGTTAGTGTCTGGATTCATGCCTAAACTCTTCATATTCCAATCTGCAAACAAACACAGTAGAAAAAAAGTGAGAGAGATGCAAGCGATTAATATTTTTGTTACTCGTACTTATTTAAGTTCTGAGAAAGTATCAAGGAGAGAAAGGGAAAAAAGGATAACTTTAAATCATCCAGAGATGCGAAGAAAACCGATTCATTTTAAATCACTTCTTTTCTTGTTTTAAGAAGGCTAGGGTTTTAGAACTTCGGCTCTGAAATGAATGATAAATTAAAGATGTGAAGTTTTGTGCAACAAATTACCTTGAGACTGATTGTTTCTAAAGGCTTCAAGTATACCAAAAGTGGCAGGGAGGTTTAGAGAAGGAGCAGTGGAATCGGAAGTGAGATCAAAGCACTCGCCAGAGACATTGGTACCAGAGATTTCATCACTGTGGAAACCAAGGCGAGAGTCTGTGTTTTGAGAGTGGTCTTGATGAATATCAGATTGTGATGATGGAAGTTCTTGATGGGATAAAGAGAAACCTAACCAGTTATTCATGGATGCCATATATATATATATATATATATATATATATAGGATGGGCTTCTAATTAAAACTTGGAGATTTAATGTTGCTGCAGAAGGGAGACAAGGGATAGTTCATGCATGAAGTAGAGAAGGGAGGTCGAGAAACCATGATATAGAAGAGGAAAATTAAAGAAGAGGAAAGGTCAAAGGATGAGAGTGAAATCATCTCTTCCAAAGCAAGTGAAGATACATATAAACCGTCGATGTAAGAGCACCCATCCTAGTCAAGGGCACCTGAATATTTAACACATTTATCAACTCTACAAGTGAGAAATGAAGACAGCAGATGGTGGGCTAATGGGCAGGACTGTACTTTTGCACGTAGAAGTCTAATATAAGAAATAATAAATCCAACGAGGTGCTCAAATAATGATCTTTACAAGGAGGGTTTTTGTTTTGTTTTGATGTCGAATCCCTCTCTCTCCCATTCTCTCTATTTAGACGCCTTGGTAGCATAAAATCTAATCTCCCCTTAAAATAATCAAAAGGTACACGAGGGGTGGTTTGATTTTGAATGAAACCGGACCTGCGGTGCTAGTACTCTCCCTACTATTACAAATAGTTTAAGGCTAGGCAAGTTGAGCTTATCTTCATCCTCGTGCCATTGATAGTTCAAAGCAAGTGGTTTCGTAAGCTTGAAACTAATCCTTTGAACTTCAAAGAAATCCTTGATTTCTTTTCATGTACCACCCTAATTGACTACATGATTTCATTGTTAATTAAACTTATACACCTTGAACTTTCCTTGTCGCCCTAATTTACTACTTTCATGGTCTCCTGCTATAATAAAACAAACTCTATAAGCTATGATAGAATCTATCTTGATTTTTCTCCATCTAATCTGATGAGCCGATGGTGATCCATGCCTCTCCTTTTCTTTGCTGTAGAACCCCTGTAGTAGATGACTACTCGGTAGTCGGTACCAGACAGAGGTGGACAAAAAACCCACACGCACCCCCTCGCCACGCCCGTTTATTCATGCCCAGTTGGACACGAGTCATTTCATTGTCAGTGTAATCTGCTCCTACTACTCCTCTAACCAGCCCTTTTAACTACATGCAGCCGGAAGTTAAAAGACAAAATTTTGACGCGTGTAAGAAGTTATGGATCTCTTAAGATTTACAGATTTATTCTCTCTAAATCAATAATAATAAAATTTATCTTCTTGTAAAATTTATAAAATCTCAAATAAATCATAAATTTTTTCTCGATTAAAAAATAAAAATAAAAAATATAAAGAAAAACAAATAAAATAAAGCAAGAAATCTAAAAAAACACAAGAAAAATAACAAAATTATCAAAACCAAAAAAACCCGAGAGAAATTTTTTATATCTAAATATTTAATGGTTTGGTAATTTAATAATTATTATATAAAAACAATATTTAAAATTATTATAAAAATTTTAACTCGATTCAATAATAAAATTAAAAATTATATCTCTTTTGATTCATCATTTTAGTATAATACCACCAGATGTTCTTTTGGATTTAAAATCATCTTATTTTTTCATAAATATATATATTGGCTATTTCATATAAGAAAAAATCATTTAACTATCTCTCTCTCTCTCTCTCTCTCTCTCTCTCTCTCACACACACAGACACACACACACACAAAATCCTCTATTATCGCAAGTACGGCCAGATCACCCACCATCTCCATACATATCTTCAGACCCCTCAGTTTCTGCCTTCAAATACCCATAACTTTCTCACATTCCATTCATTCATGCCAGTTTTTTACTATTATCTCCAAGTCCTAATCATCAACCTGCTCCCCCGCTACAGACGGGAGTCCCTCTCTCTACCGGGCACCTAACAAATAATTCATGCATGACAGACATTTTTTTATTTTTTTTTCAATGCAAGAGATCGAGAATCATGTATACATAGCACTACATCATATAATTATAATTATTCTTACTGTGTGTATGTATATATAGTGGTAAAGTGGAAAACGAAAGATAAAAATATGGAGAAGGGAGGGCTTCTTGCACCCCTACAAGAAGACAATAACCCCTGTCTTCCGGGTCCTTTGAGGTTATTTCATTCTCAAGTTTTCTGTTTTTTTAGTTTTTCCCTCTTGAGAGGGACAGATTGGAAGAGAATCTAATGTCCAAGGATGCAAATGGAATTCAAGATACTTTTCTCCCTTTTCTATGCGCTTGTCGACTGCTCTTGATCTCTCGTATAAATCTTTCCTTGTTCATTTTCTATTTCGGATACACCAGCTAGCTGTATATGTATATATAGATACGTATATAAATACTCATGCACAGGCATAATTAAACATGTGTTTTATATTATAAGCTTTTGTACAGTTTTTATTTATCTATAATTATTGCACATATGATCTTTTATCACCTCTTTGAACTTCACGATTAAATTTGTTAAACAGACGTTGCAATTAATCGATGATAAACAGTACCAAAGACCCCAAATAGATTTTCCTCGGTGAGATTCGCATGCATGTACTCCTAGCTAGTGCCATCTCTTATTGAACTAGCACATGGTAGCTAGTATTGCTAATTGAAAACTAGTAATTAATATTATGGATTTGATCTTATAGCTCCATGATTACTATCAATAATCACCTTGCATTTAATCAACACGTGCCTCGCGCCTGTGTTTCTCCTATATTTACAAACTAACTACAGGAGTTTTCTCTAAAATCCAAGATTTTAATGTTGGATCTTGGATTTCTTGCTTTAAATCTATACGTTGAGATGAGATTTTATAGAAACAAAGGGTTGTCATCCTTGTATACAGGGATAGAGTGATTTTGAATGGTTGAATTTACATAATTTTCACAATCAAGTATTTAATATTTAAATTAATATATCTAATTTTTTAATTTATTAATTATAATAAAAAAGTATATGAGAGAATGTCCTTAAATGTTAATATGTTCGGTAAGTGAACATATACATATATAATAACTGAGAAAAAAAATCTTGTTTAAAATGAAACTCCATCCAAGTTAGGTTTTAAGTTGAATTATCTTGTCCATGTTGATCAGAATAACTATGATTAAAAGATTAAACATCTATTTAAATAAAATTAAAAATCAAACACTCAATTGTAATAATTATATAAGCCCGGTCGCTAAAAATCACATTATACATTTTGTAAAGCATAATTAAGGCCTGATATAAGCTTAATTTGCGGTGAACCAAAGAATATGCAGTGATGCGTATAGACCAGCAATGTCTAGGTAAATGAATACAGTCTATAAAGATTATATATATACAATATTTATACGTTTAAATTATGTACAATTATTTTTATATCGTTTTAATATATTAATATAAAAAGTAATTTTAAAAAAAATTAATATATTTTTAAATAACAATTCATAGTACACCCTCGAGAAAGAATAGTTTAAAGATTGAGTGTTGCAGAAAGTATGAGAGAGAGATCATCTCGAAGGGTGCAATAACCACACTGTAAGTTTGACCGTCAAGAAAGGAATCAAAGACGGTAAAACGTCCACATGGTCTCAAAATCCGTTTATTATATTTAAAAGCCTGCCTTCCACTGTAAGAAAAAATAAATGCTCTCGGTAATCTAATCATAATCATCCCCAACCCTAGCCCTCTATCTTAGACAGAGAGACAAAGAGAGCAAAACTTCTTTTAGTGTGAGAAACAGCTCAGTAGGACTTTTGACCTACGAACCATCTTTTAGGGCTGGCAAAAAAAAACAAATGAGACTGACCCCGAGACCATGTTTGCAACCACAAACAACCTTCAAATTAAATTAAATTTTATTTGTTATTCAAATTTAATTAATAAACATTATAATAAAGATCAGTAATAGACATTTAATCCCAGGGAAGATATAAAAACTGGTATTGCTTAATTTAGCAGGATTAATTTAAGACCGCCAAAATTCTTGCTTGTTGGCTAACAGAGCGTGTCCACTATTTAGTATATTGGCAGGATTAATGTCGCTATATATTGAATTGATTGCAAAGTTTTGATGATGGCAGCAAGTTTATCTTGTTTGTAAATTTTGGTAGATATATACAACTTTAGTACTGTTTTAGCAACTCTGCTAGCTATATGAAAGCAACAATCACTGTGTCCTTTTCATTTGCTGTAAGAATTAAGAATGTATGGTTTCATCCTTAGGGACGTGGTTTCTTATATATATATTCTTATTATTTTTTTTATAAAACTATGATAAAATACTGTGAGAACCTCTAATTAAATTATTTCTTATTTATGTAAAGTTACTATTCCAAATCTGTAACCGAGAATAAGTTAAAACTATGCATTACAATCCATAAATATCAGCTTATAATATCTTCCAAATACCCCCATAAAAGCCTCTGTTAAGCTTGCAGATGGAAAAAACTTGCAGTTGCACTTTAGGTCTAGGTTGTCTCTTCCCCTTTTCACAGGAGGAAAGGTAGAGGGGGAGCAGGGTGCCGCAATCCATATTGTTTTGGATGATGCGAGCACTAGACATGTCGTAACTTCTGGCACAGAAGCCTCTGTTAAACTAGATGTTGTAGTTCTTGAAGATGACCTCAACAATGAAGCTCATGAGGGCTGGACACAAGAAGAATTTGAACTGTACTATTAAATGAAGTTCACTGTGCCAAGCCAAGTTACTCGAAAATCATAGATGAAAAATTTGAAGTAAAGAGAAGTTTTTGTTGAAGAAAAGAAATTAAGATGATATTTTTGGACTATTAATATTTTCAGTGTTAATTTTAAGATGAATTAATTTGTAAATGAGATGAACTTTTGTCTATATTTTTATTATTTGAATTCAAACCAACACCTCCAGAAAAAATCTCAAACATATAAATTGATTTCTTGGACAGTATATGCACTACGCACCTGATCGAATCGTGAAAAAAAAAGAGGGATTAATTTCACCTCTCTGTGTCACGTGTGTGTGTGTGTGAACATTAATCCAATAGAGTTTTCGTTTATAAATAAAAGATGAGTCGACTGAGATAGTCGGCAAAAGAGATGCTGAATGAATGCCATGTGTTTATATTCGACTCCTGCCACACCAAAATAGAATGCCATGTGTTTCTCATGCCAGTTCAGTATCACTCTTTCGATCTGAAGCTGCACACACACACTAATTAACTCGTGAATTGTACACTATTTTTTTTTTTTAATTTATAGAAAACTCATGAATAGTATCTAGTATATGGGCAGTGCGGTTTTGAATTAAGAAAAAAAAAAGGTCGATGATCTATTAATCTATGCAAATATATATATATATATATATATATATATACACACACACACGAAACATTCATTTGACATGGATACAGCATGTTTATTACAGTGATTACAGTTATTTTTTTATTTTTTTTAAAAAAAATGTATTGAAATAATTTTTATTTTATTTTTTAACATCAACACATCAAGACAATTTAAAAAATTAAAAAATAATTTTAAAACACAAAAATAAATGAGATAACATTAATATTAAACAATCAATGTGTGTTTAAACTATAAAATAGCACCAAAGAAGTGTAGATAAATAAAACAAAATAAAATAAAAGGGCAATGATAAATCTTTGAAATTATAGATTTTTTAATTTTTTAAAAATTTAAAGTTTATTGTTAACTAATAAATAATAAATTTACATTTTCTATTTTTTTTCTTGAATATGACACCTTTTATGCGACTGGATAACATTATTGTATTGGTATATCATTTCATTTTGTTTCATAGCAAGGTATCAAACATGATGTCCTAAAGACAGGCACAACAACCCAACTTTCATACCATTATTCCCCCCATGCATTTGTATGTAAAAAAAAAAAAAAGAGGAATAAATTAACTAAATATTTAAAAAATCATAAAAAGGGAAAAGGACTCAGCCCATGACGTAGAGCCATGGGCCCAGAGACATGGCTTTAAGTAGAAATCCGACGTGTAGACTAGTCAAGTTATGCATGTAGCCCATACAGTCCATGCTTTGTTTCCAAAAAAATGCAGTTCTCATGATTTTGTGGGGTCCACTCCACCACGTGACACCGGCAGAGAAGCCACAGTTGCGTTTTTTTCCAGGCATAAAATAAAGGAAGGTACGTGCTTGATTTTGCATCAGAAAAGGTGGGGCTTGAAAAACCACC
>Ga0325411_1000472_pt1 | contig 42229 bp, 35 predicted proteins | sample PopdelMetagenome_13_FD_206181 | JGI IMG/M metagenome (GOLD analysis project Ga0325411, IMG submission 206181) | Populus deltoides microbial communities from Bellville, Georgia, United States - Xylem-PdIQD-R4 | ecosystem: Host-associated > Plants > Phyllosphere > Stem > Wood/Secondary xylem...
TGAATTTGCAAGTCTTGATGCTTAGCTCCTGCAGAAATTTGTCAGATTTGCCAGACACTATTGGAAGCCTCCATAAACTGAGCATTCTTGACATATCAGACTGTATTAGCATTAAGAATTTGCCAGACACTATTGGAAGCCTCCATAAACTGAGCATTCTTGACATATCAGACTGTATTAGCATTAAGAATTTGCCAGAACAGATTGGCGAGCTGCAGAGTCTAAACAAGCTTTACATGACAGGATGCTCAAATTGCAGGTTACCTAAATCAGTCACCACTCTTCATAGTTTGAAGTCCGTGATCTGCGATGAAGAAACAGAGAAATCATGGAAACCTTTCAAGCGCGACCTCCCAAACATGACTATCATTTACTAGTCTAAATGTATGATAAGAATTAAGAAATACAATTGCCATGATTTGCATGTACATTAATGAATCACTTATATATAAATATCTTCCATTCTCCAAAGTCAGAACGAGATCAAATACCTCTTGTCACTTTTTTGTGATTGATTTGTTCTTTCTTTCATCATTTTTGCTCCCATATGGACTAACTGCAAAATGGGTTTAATCCTCGTAAAAATAGCTTAAGTTTTTAGATTAAATTGGTTATTTTACATAGTATTAGAGTTTTATGAATCGAACAGTTATGAATTCAAATCTTATTATCTTTATTTTATTTGTTAAAAATTAAACACTACTGAGTATATATAAATTTCAAGTCTAAAAAACTTTCATTTGAAAAGATATATTAAAAAATAATATACCTAATAGCTTAAATTTTTAGATTTTTGATATCAAGAACCTAATAATATAACATAAACCTTGGTTTTAATAGGGGAAGATTTGAGTTTAAAACAATAACTAAGAAAGATAAGTTTCCTAAATCAAATAGGAATATAAAATAAAATCATGTAGCATAATATTTGATTTTCTAAACTAAATAAGAAAATACAAAAAACTAAAAGGAAAATATTTTCATTAGAATAAAGATAATTGAGGAAACAAATAATTTCCACTAAAAATTACTTCTTTACAATTTTAACAGTAATTGACTTGCAAAAAAGTAAAATCCCAATTAGTTTGTCAGAAACTAAACCCAAACTTGATAATCTTTTCGCTTCTTTGATAACTCATTCTAAATCTGGGCGTTGATGGCTGTCTGTGGCTTGAAGTCCGAGAGTACCACGAGTTTTCTTGATCGTTTAAAGGTACGACATGGCTAGGCTTAGGCAACTCATCTCCATGATCCACCAATTTCTTACTCATTTCATTAACCCCTGTCAAAAGTTTCCGCATGTTCTCATATTGCAAAAGCTGAAAATTCAACGTTAAAAGATGTTTGAGAGATTCATCAAGTTCATCAATTCTTTTCTCGTATCTTCTCATCTTGAAATAATTCCATTGTGAGATTCTTGAGCATTTAGAAATAAGATGACTCCCTCTCGCCAACAATTCACACAATCTCTGAGCTTCTGCTCCTGGAAACTGCTGTTGTTCTTCTCTGATAACTTTGAATCTTGTGATCAAGATCCTGACGGTTGCCTGGAGAAGCCGTAGCTTAAATTTGAAGCTGGAGGCTGTAGTTACTGCACGCATAATCGAATCACTTAGCAGTTGAAGGGCAACTCCCAAAGCAGCCCCTGAAACAAGCTGTGATATTGGTTCCATTGGGACAATTTGGCAACAAAGAGTATAATAATTTACAAAAGAAAGATTACCCCCGGCTACTTGTAAGTTCAAGTGATGTTATTGTCTCTTCAGGGAAGTAACTATGAAATAAGAAGTAATATCGAAAGCTTTTTAGAAACTACACAAATAGAGAAAAAATGCTCTGAATTTTATCCTCAAGAATCAAGAGTGAATAGTATAGCTCTTCTAGGTTTCTTAAATAATGCAAAAAAGTCCTAGATAGAACAGGAATCCTAAACTAAATAGGAAAACTAATCCTAATTCAACTAGGAAAACTACGAATCCCAAACAGTAAATTTTTTTCCTAATTTGGACGCCTTCATGGCCCTAGATAACTACTAAAATACAAAGTAAAGAAACATCAACCGAGGTTACTGAGATTTAGCTACTGTTATCACTCCATTTTTACTATTCAAAAAAAAAAAAAGGGAGGGGCAAAGGGGCCTGAACCATGTCCAGGCGCACCGGGGCTCACAATCAAGCCCATGCTGACTCCTGGAAAGCCTAGTCTAGGCCTGCTTTAAAAAAAAAGGCAAGGTGAAAGAGATTGAGAATTTTGGCTACCACAACAGGATTAACCTGCAAGGTCATGTAACTTCTTCACAAAGATAGTAACAGATGATAATCTATGCTCCATATTTCAATGCCTTTATTTTTATTGATGATTTTGAAGAAGAGAAGTCAGATGCATAGTTGTCGGCTTCGGCTCGGAAGAGCTCCCTCAGTGCTGCAAAATTCAACGACAGAGATAGTGATTTAATAAACTTTCAGTATTAAAAGCAGTTTCCTAATCACTAGAATAAAAGGTACCTGCAAGTCTTTCAAGTATACTGATGGCTATAGACCTTGCAAACGGTGGACCCAAAACCCTTACTCCTGTTTTTTATAGCATGAAAGTATATTACTAATTAAACTTGCTGAAAATGCTCTCCAGACGAGAGTTGGTGATTGAAGAGTGTAGATTCTTGACAAAGAGATTGGCAACACCAGTCTTTCTAGCAAAAGCATTCCTCTCACTCCACATTATTCTCCATTCAACTCAGAATATAGAGGATTTTTTCAATTTAATGACCCAAATCATGAATTTAAAAAGTTAATCCAGGTTGATATTTATTTTTTAATTTATTTTTTTTCATTTTTAAGTGTTAGGTTTGTTAGAAATTAGATTTTATAATTTTCTATGATTTTTTTTCGGTGAATGTTAACCCAATTTTATGACCTAGATCGTCTCGGGTTTTTTTAATCTTTTTAAATATTATTTTTTAATTTTATTCTTCAATTCTTAATTAATTTAGGAGTTTGGGCTTTATATTTTTTGTTTTTTATTAAATTATTCTATTTGTATGATTCTACAGGGTTTAATGGACTTGCCTAAATTTGTTGGTTTTTTTTTATGTTTTTTTATTAATTGATTTTTTTTAAAATTTTATCTTTTTATATTTAAATGGTTAGAAATTAAACAACATATTTAAATTCATGGAGTGCAAGGATGAAATTAGTGGGAAGAAATTGTCCTAAAAGGATGACAGCAAAAAAGAAAAATACAGGGATGAGATTCGTCTTTAACTGTAAAACGCATTTGGATGATGGCAAACGCCAAAATCTATTATTGGATGTAATTAAAAACACAAGGGAATTGAACCCGACGTGAATCGAACACGCAACCTTCTGATCTGGAGTCAGACGCGCTACCATTGCGCCACGGATCCACTTTCTTCTCTGGTAACACCTTATTAATATAAGAATATTGGTTTGGTCACGAACCTACCAAGCATGGAGCAATCTTTTGAAGCACATGAATCAAGAACCTAATCTTGTGCACATCAATCATTAGTACTCTAAATTTTCGAAAGCATTTTTAGAAGAAATAAAATAAATAGTGAAAAAATTTTAAAAAAATGACGAAAACTTCATTTTTGAGTAGCTAATAAGGGTTATTTTTTAAAATATTTTTATAAAACAAATTGAAAAATTAAAAATTCAGACAAACTAAACTCTTAATGTAATGTCAAATACCAAAAACTAAAAGTACATTAGATTATTGTCATACAAACATTGGCATCATCCTGGTACTATGTACTAATTTACAAGGATATATCTTCCACATTATTTTTATTTTTATTTCTTTGCTAACGAAGAAATTAGTCAACCCTTTTCTCTTTAACTTTAAGCACTCTGTTCTTCATTCTCTTGACAACCTTCTCATCTACCATATCACACAATCTTCTTGCTTGCATCCTCATCCACTCTTCATACCTCTTTATCTTATCCTCGTTCTTTACATATATCACAGGAACAGTCATGCCCACCACTATATCTGTAAATTAGTTGAAGACTCTTTTATATTTATATTTATATTTTGAGGAGATATATTCTATATTCATGCGCAATCACGAGCGATACAACTATAAGCTTAGCTTGCTTGTGTATTCATGCGTGTCACAGTTATGCATAAATTGTTACCTATGTAAAGAAGTGACAGAGAATCCCAGAGGCTTCCCACATAAGAGAGCAACCACAGAGCAGCAACTACACGAGCAAAGAGAAACAGTTCTCTCTCTGCACTCACATGGCACATCCATCGAACTCCCTCTTCTATCGATTGTCGAACGGAGCGTGCCGCTTCAATAGCTGTCTGCTCTGAAATCTCCAAGCCGGACAAATCTGGCTCTTCTCTGAAGATAGCCCAAAAACAACCTTACTTCTTGAAAGTTTTATACATGGCAACAAAGAAGAAAGAAAAAGAGATGGGTTAACAATAGTTACTTGCGGAGAAACCTGGCTATGTTGCCATAAAGGAACAGTGAAGTAACAGCAAACATGGCAGCCCATGAAGCAACAGTGATGAGATTGAATTGATAAACATCAAGCAAAACCCATGTAGCTGTTGAGACTAGAAGAACCAATAAACTCAGCTTCTTTCTCCTCCACAAGAACACATCTCTTACAGTATCTGGATCAAGTTAAAACAGAAAGTGAGGCCAAAAAACATTAATTTGTATGTTAAAGAGTTTATGATTAATTACCATATGACACGGGCGAAGATTTTGAAGGAGTCGACATGTCAGTAAGGAAATCAAGTTGAGGTTTCAACTTGGATTTGCTTTTTTTTTTTTTTTTTTTGGTATCCAAATCAAATCTTGTTAAGATTGTCTCTTGGTAAGGTAAAGAAGGAGAATATATGCTAGGTTTACACGTATAAAGAAACGTGGAGTTCTTGTACTCTCTTTTTTTAATCTTTTTTTTTAAGGAAATTTTATTTAAAAATATATTAAAATAATATTTTTTTAATTTAAAAAAATTATTTTTAACATATGTAAAAATATTAAAAAAATATTTATTTTAAAAAAATAAAAAAAATTAAATCTTTTTAAAAATACTTTTAAAATATAAAAATAAACAGGTAATTAACGGGAACACTTTAGATATAGCATATATATCCATCCGACCCATAGTTTTCTCTAGGGAGCACAGGATTTTCCAACATGAGCACATAGGAACCGATTTTAATTCATTCAAACAAAGAGTGAATGATGGGCGATTTGGATCCTGTGGAACACTGGTTACATTTGTTTTTAATATATTTGACCTTTCGGTTCTTCTAGCTAGCAGCCTAGAGCTCAAAGGCTAGCTGTCGACTGAAAGCATCCATCCAGCTCCAGAATTCATTTAAACACAAGCATGCCTGGCCTGATATAAACTTTCTACAAGGTCGATAGACCAAGCCCAGTCTCAAAGCCTCTTCTTCTTCACGTCGGCGTTTTTAACTCCAGGAAGACTCAAGGCCCATATATGACAATTCATAGTTTACTTACATGCACTTCACAGCAAGTCACATCAAAAGTTAATTTAAATAGCAAATATATATATATATATATATATATATATATATATATATATATATATATATATATTTTGCAAGCGTTGTTAATATTTCAATCTATTTCAATTAAAATTGAAGACACGATGATTTGAGCTTTTCCGGTTTAAACTAAATCAAGTTGAAGTTGATTTTTATATGGCTTAGTCAACTAAGAAAGTAAGTTAACTAAGAAAGTGAAGGCGTGATTAACCTAAAAAAGACCTAATTTTATTTTAACATATAAACTTTCTATCTAGTTGTTTAAATTTGGCCACATCATGCTAAATACCAAGCATTGCATCTAACAAGCATTTTGCAAATTGAAATGATGAATCAACCTATATTTCATTTCATGAATCCGGTCTTTCAGTCTAGGCTTTCAATTTCAAATATAGTTAAATTGACCATAGCAAAGTAAAATAGTGATTCCCTAGTTCTTAAATACATTAAATAATTGTGAATAGTCTGAGTTGTATGCATGTCAACTGCTTAGTAATGTTTTAATTTGTAAGTTATATAGTGTACATTTTCTATTGCAATAATATTAACATGTTTTCATTTGGTAATTACAGATGGAAAACCTTCAAAATGAAAATGTTTCATTCACTAGCACTAACCCAACATCAACTAATATCCCAACTTCAAATACTAACCCAACATCAACTATTATAGGATCCACCACAGATAATAAAGATAAACAGCCTCAAGGTCTTTACATCAAGGAAAAAAAATGTTGATGATAGAAAAAAATCACAAAATTAGGATCACTTTACAAAGCTTGATGGTGATCCTAAAACCCTCAGAGCTGAATGTAATTATTGTGGAAAGGATTATGCATGTCATACTATTTTTAATGGGGCAAGTAATGTGTGGAGTCATTTAAAAGTATGCAAAAAATTTCCTTTTATGGTTGATAAAAAGCAAAAAAAAATGGTATTAAAACCTAAGAAAGAAGAGGGTGAATTGAGATATCAAAATATGGGCACTCTTAAAGCAATAGGTTATAATTATGATGAATGTAGACAAGCACTAATAAAAATAGCTATGATTGATGAGTTGCCTTTTAATTTTATGGAGAGTAAGGGATTTAGATTATTTTCTAGGACCATACAACCTAGATTTGACATTCCTTCTCATTTCACTATTATGAAAGATTGTTTGAAACTTCATGTTGAAGAGAAGGAAAGATTAAGAACAACTCTTAGGGGTCAACGATTATGCTAAACAACAGATGCATGGACATCAATCCAAAACATTAACTATATGTCTTTAATGGCTTATTGGATTGATAATGAATGGAATTTGCATAAAAGAATTCGTAATTTTTTTCAAGTTTCCAATTATATGGATGAGACAATTGGTCAAATTATTGAGAATTGTTTATTAGAGTGGGGGATCGATAAACTTTTGACTATTTTAATAGACAATGCAAGCTCTAATAATATGACTATTTCATATTTAAAGAATGTGATGAAAGATTGACCAACTAATATATTGTTAAATGAGCATTTGCATGTTAGATGTTGTGCACACATTGTAAACCTCATTGTATGTGATGACTTGAAAGAGATTAATATTTCGGTTGTTAAGATTCAAAATACAATTAGGTTTGTGAAATCATCACCTTCTAGGCAACTTGCATTTAAAAAGTGTGCAGAAAAGTTGCATATAGAGTGTAAGAAATCATTGTGTTTGGATGTTATAACTCGATGGAATTCAATTTATCTTATGTTAGAAGCTGCTGAAAAGTTTGAAAAGGTGTTTGTGAGGTTAGGTGAAAGTGAACCTAGGTATATGAGTTACTTTTTAGAGGTTGATTCAAAAGGGAATAAAAACAAAACATAAGGCCACCTAGTTAGGAGGATTGGAAAAATGCTAGAACTTTGGTGAAGTTCTTAAAGATCTTTTATATGGTTACATTGAGATTTTCTGGCTCATTGCATGTCACATCAAATTCTTTCTTTAATGAATTGATTTGCATGCATACAAACTTGTTGCAATTGTATAAAAATAAAGATAATCTTCTAAGTGGAATGACGATGAACATGATGTTAAAGTTTGAGAAGTATTAGGGTTGTGAAGTAAATCAAAAAAATTTATTGTGTGTGGCTAATGTTTTGGATCCACGTCTCAAGTTGAAATATGTGAAAAAAAAATTTTGGTGAGTTTGTATGAGTTTTATTTGAAAGTCGATGAAGTGGTGGATGACAATAGGCATAAATAGAATATTAATGATGCTATTGATGACATGGAGGTAAATATTAACACTTTAGCTTGATTCAAAAGGCATTTACAGGAGGAAGATAGTGTGAAAAATAGAAATGAGGTTGAGAGGTATTTGATTAATAGTTGTGAAGATTCTAATGATAATAAATTAGACATTTTGGGTTGGTGGAAGAGTAATGCTTCAAAATATAAGATACTTTTGAAAATTGCACAACATGTTCTAGCTTCTGAATCAACTTTTAGCACAAGCGGTCGTATACTCAACCAATTTCAAAGTTCTTTATCTCCAGCAACAGTTCAAGCACTTATTTGTTGTCAAAATTAGTTGTTTCATGGACCAATTCCAACCGATATTAGAACCTTGATAAATGATTTTGAAACCTACAAAAACCTTGAATCAGGTAATTTTTCTTATAAACTTACATCTTTTATTTTATGATTTACTAATTAACGCATTTTCATTCTAACATGTCTAATTTTTTATTTTGTAGAATTTGGTGGAAAGTTACATCTAGTAACGGATGATAATTAGAGATGATATGCACAATGAAGATTTATTTTTTTGGCTTGGAGTGTTTTATAACAATGTTATTTGTTGTTTTTTTAAGCCCTTTGAAGGCAATGCTTTGTAATTTGAATTTTAACTTATTGATGTGTGTTATTTAAACTATTCTGTAGCAAGAGTCTTACTCACTCAAACAAAAGAAAAGAAAAATATTAGGAAGGCAAAAAACATATTAAACACAAGAGTGACATTAATGATTTAATATAAATGAATATTTAGTGGCAAAAATACTTAATAAACACAAGATTAACACTAATAATTTAATATAGATGAATATTTAGTGGCAAAAAAATTAAATACACTCTGGAATTTTATAAGAAAATTATATAATATTAACATAAATGGTAAGCCATTAGAAAGCCCATTAGAAAGTAAAAAAAAAAGCGTAAAAAAACAATATAGGTTTTTCTCGGGTTTTGATATAAAAACCGAACTAAACTGAAATCGGTCGGTTGGATTCAGTTTTGGTTTATTTATTATTTGTTTTTAAAATTTTGATTTCATTTCTTTTATATGTAAAAACCGAACCGAATCTAAAATGATCACTCCAAAAAATAAGAAAGGAAGATGCTAGGGTTTCATTGATATTGCATGATCACTATAATATAAAGGAATAAGTTTAACTTAAATATAAAGAGATTATATATAAGCTAAACTAAAAAGAAAATAAACATATTATTCTACCATTAATAAATAAACAAAATAACTTATATTTCTTAATATCTCTCCTCAAGCTCACGATGCGGAAACTATAAGTATCGATAGTTTGCCAACAAAAAAAAAAGGTAATATCATGCGACTTTGTAAAGAAATTTATAATCTACAAAGAAGAAGAAATAAAAGGCAAATTAATGGTGCCATTATTGAGATGATGACGAGTGAGATGACAATCGATCTCAATATGCTTAGCTCGTTCATAAAAACCAAATTATGAGCAATCTGAATAGAACTCTGGTTGTCACAATACATGGGAGTGAGAAAAAAAAGAGAAACTTTCATATCTATAACTAACCAATATAACCAATCAATCTCTTTGGTAGTAAAGGTCATAGCATGATATTCTACTTTGGTTGAAGATTGAGAAACAACAGATTGTTTCTTGCACTTCTAAGAAATAAGAGAATCACCTAAAAAGATACAGAAATTAGTAACATACTTGTGATCTATGGGATCATTATCATGATCAGCATTATAGTATGCACGCAACTTCAAGAAAGAGGTGGATGAAAGTAAAAAACTTTGAAAGACTGTGCCTTGAAGATATCGTAAAATACAAAGAACAGTTGTCCAATGAACGGTAGTAAGAGAAGCAACAAACTGAATAACAACATGAATAATATATGCAATATCTAGACGAGTAATAATGAGATATATCAAGCTCCCAGCAATAGTAAGGTATAAAGTAGGATCTGACAAAGGTAGATAATCATAAAAAAAATATCTTATGTTAACCTCAATGAGAGTATCTATAATTTTATTATCAGTAAGTCTAGCCCGCTTAAGAATATTTGCAACATATTTTGACTGAGAAAGAAAATAACCTTTAGATGAGTAAGTTACCTCAATACCCTAGAAATGTCGAAGATAACTCAAGTCTTTCATTTCAAATTGTCTAGCTAACTCTGTCTTTAAAATTAAAATACTATCAATGTCATCACCAGTAATAATTATGTCATCAATATATAAAAATATAATGATACGACATGTATCATTGCACTTAATAAAAAGAGTAGAATCATGACTGTTAGAAAACAAATCTAAGAGAAGAGATCATAACAGAAATTTCAAACCAAGCATGAGGTGTTTGTTTGAGATCATATAATACTTTTTTAAGCTTACAAACATACCTAAAGTCATGTGAAACACTAGGAAAGGGCGCCATATAAATTTATTCTTAAAGATCTCCATTCAGTAAGGCATTTTTAACATCAAGTTGAGAGATATATCATTGATGAACTAAAGTTACGAAATAAAAGTATGAATAGTAGTTATTTTTACAACAGGGGCAAATGTCTCCTCATAATCCATACCATATTGTTGAGAGTATCATTTTGCAACCAACCTAGCTTTATATCGCTCAATGGACCCATCAGAATTAGTCTTGATCTTATACACCCAACGACAACCAATGACACTCTTACCAAGAGGTAGAAGAACCAAATCTCAAGTATCTATCTTATGCAAAGCAGAAAATTCCTCGTTCATAGCTTGCTGCAAAAAAAGAATTAAAAATTATCTTTTTATAGGAAGAGGGCTTAAAGAGACAATGAATAAAAGCTTAAAATAAAGTAAATGATGAAGAATAACAAGAATAAGCAAAATATGATAACTTTATAGACTTACGAATGCTTATGGATTGACATAGAGGTAGATCCACAGTCTCAGACAAAGCTTGAGGGACTGTAGAGGAGAATAGAGCTTCAAGTATGTCGGAGAATAAAATGTCAGTACCTACAGAATGATCAGTATGAATTGATCGAACATGAGGAGGAGTATTTGAAGTACTAGGAACTTGAGATGATAAACTATCAGGATTCTTAGAAAAAAGATCTATACGAATAAGATAAGATTTAGTCAAGCTATGAGTAGTGGATATAATAGAAAAGAAAGGTATATGTCCAGAAAAGACAACATGATGAGACATATAAAGTTTATGAGTTATTGGATCAAAATAATGATACCCTTTTTTACCTTTACCATAACCAAGAAAGAAACAAATAACAAATCAAAAGCACAACTTACTGCGTTCTACATGAGGATAAAGAATAAAACAAGTACAATAAAAACTCTAAAGGAAGAATAATTAGGGGGATACCCATATAACTTTTCAAAAAGAGAAAAACCTGAAATATAAGAATATGGAATTATATTAAGCAGACAATAAAAGAGAACGAGTAGTTTCAATAATATGCCTATATATGTTTTTTTTTTCAGCAAAAGAGAACGAGTAATTTCGATAACATGCTTATATATGTTTTTTTTCAACAACTCCATTTTGCTCAAGAGTATCTGTATATAAAGTTTGGTGAATGGTTCCATCTAAAGCAAGCAACTCATGAAAATTATTAGAGGTATATTCCCCACCCAAATCACACCTAAAACATTTTATAACAATAGAATATTGAGTTTTGATAAAAGCTCGAAAAGTTGTATATATCTCAAAGAATTCAGAATGATATTTTATTAGATAAACCCAATAATAACGAGTATGATCATCAATGAAAAAAACATAATATCAAGACCCTTCTTTTGTGGAAACAGGAAAAGATCCATATACGTCAAAATAAATTAAGTCAAATGGGGAAGAAGAAATAAAAATACTTCAATTAAAAAGTAAAATAGAAAATTTTATCAGTTTACATCCACTACAATCAGAAATATCACAAGTTTGTAAATTTTCTAAAGCTCTTACGAATGCCAAAAATCTCAAACGAGAAGACAAAACATAACCTAGACAAGAATACCATAAATAAAAACTAGAAAAGGAAGGACACAGATGAAAAGAAGACAAATCAACACTAGTAGCAGTAGTAATAACAGCAGCAACAACTAACACTTTTAACTCATCCAAAATATATAGTCCATTCTCCCTACGGCCTGTCCCAATCAGCTTCTGAGATTGCATATCCTATACATAACAAAAAGAAAAGGAAAAAATGACTTAATAATTATCAAAATCACATAACTAACCAACAAAAGAAAAATTCAATCCGAGTATTGGACACATAACTAACCAACAAAAGAAAAATTCAATTCGAGTATCATAATAAGATAAACATTAGGGAAAGACAAGTGAGGTGTGACAACAAAATCAACACCTGCTAAGGGTATGAGAGTGCCATCAGCAGTCATAACAGGAATAGAGGGCAAAGGAGACACAGAAGTAAAAGATAAAGAATCTGGAGACATGTGATGTGAAGCACTAGAATCCATAACCCATTTAGAATGTGACATACCTAAAGAACTACGAGAAAATTGTCATATGGAAGAAGAAATGGACAATGCTTGTGGTTGTAAGGAGAAAAACTTCTGAAATTGCTCAACTAAAGTACTAAGATCAATGATAGAGCCTGATGAAACTACTGCTTCAGTATTGTGGTACGGTGATTTATAACCCTGAGGTGGTCTCTGAGTATTAGATTGTGACTGACTGTCAGGCTTCCAAGCTTGATTCTGTTGTCTCAACTTGGGATACTAAGCCTTCCAATGACATATCTGCTTACAAAACTTGTCGAAGGAAACCCTTGTGTAAGGCTTATTCTATTGATTAGAGAATAACTTAGAGGGTACTGCTAGAACAGAATGATTCAAAGTGAAAAGAATTTCCTTTTTAGAATATGACTGAAGATGTATTTCTTGAGCCATAAGACCATACTCTGATACCATGTTAAACAATTCAAAATTAAACAAAGAGAAAATACGAACATAAGAAAGGGGAGAGGCTATGGTTTCATAGATCACTTTATTTTGAAATTCTTGTTTTCATCTAAATATAAAAAGATTATATATAGACTAAACTAAAAATATTATCATACTCTTAATAAATAAAATAAAATAAAATAAATATATTTCTTAACAAAACTCTATATTTATAAAGATTCGTAGGAACTCTCAATTTTTTTTTCAATGCTAAATAACACTATTTTAAAATATTTAAGCATTACACTATTCCAAAAACATGTAAAAGACAGATCTGACCCCATTTAGTTAGACAATGATTGATGTGTCCCAATAAAAAAAAACTATTTGATCCCTTAGTGATAATTAAATGGAAGGTTTCTTTGAAAGTAAAGTGAGGTTTTCACCGTGGACCATGGATTGCTTCAATATTTTACCCTCATAATTTAGAGTTTTCTGTAATTTAATCCATAATGAGTACATTCAAGCACCTTTTTATTTTTTTTTTCCCCTAGTGCTATAAAGAAAAATAAATTATGATGATCCCCATCAAGCACTAACCATTGGCTCAGGTAGTGTGGGGGCAGAGAGAAGGCTTTAGACGGTGGAAGGGTCCCCACTATCCCCACCTAAAACCCGTATTCTCATGCAGAAAAAATTATGGCTCATCAATAGTCACAGGCAGGGGCAGGGCTCCACCGCAAAATTGTGGCCAATTTTTTGTTCTTCTGCCTCTTCTTCCATTCTCTCTCTCTCTCTCTCTCTCTCCCTATTTTTTTTTCTTTAAACGATGTGTCACGCGCAATGGTGAATACGTGTGGTACCCACTTGTTGTTTTAGAGTCAAAAGCTTAAACCCCAATCGCCGACATCTCACGTGGGTGCTTATCACGGATCCTCTCTCTTTTGTTTCGTAGTTACCTCATATTAGTCCTCAATGTATAACTCTTATCTCAATTAGGTCCCCAACTAAATTTTAAACGAACGAGTCCCGATTTATCCCATTGGATCCTTCTTGAGTCAACGTGACTAAGATTTCCCTCAATTGAATCCCCCGACTCTAGGTTTTAGACGATATTAGGTTTATTTTTATGGTGGATGGACCAAATTGAGGATACTAAATGTGATTGGGACCCAATTGATGAAAAATATAGTATAGAGACTCAATTGAGAATAGGGTTATAGATAGGACCCAAATCTGAGGTTTCCCTTTTGTTTTTCCAGTATATATAGATTTCACTAGAGATAAGTCATTGGATAAATTTTCTGATTAAAAAGAACCCTCAATGGATATTCTTGTAATGGATTAATGGATGCAAGGAAACTTCCTCTTCCACTTCAAAAGACTCTTCAATCATGGGCAACCGGTACTTGACCTGTGCAATTCTTTCTGGGCAGAAGCTATATGGCAGATGCAACCTGTCGAGCGCATGACTTGTTGGTTCAATACAGAGAGATATGGAACTATAAGAGAACATGTTGGCATTAGTAAAACCTTCCTGAAATTCATTAAGGTTTTTTCTTAGGTAGGTTTGGTCAGTCATGTCAGAGTTTAATGGGCACTATCCAGTTTGAATTCCATCTAAACCTTCACCTAGCTGGATTCAAGTACTGCGTCAAGCAAGCTATGAGCAAATGCAAGCGTTGTCTTTTATTATTGTTGTTGGTGAAATATTTTAAAGCACCGAGGACCAGCGTTATTGTTTTGAGATGAAAGACAGTGAAAAAAAAGAAAATATAACTCCAATTGATCATTACTAGTAATTAAAAAAAAAGTACTAAAGAACAAAGGAAAAAACAAAAATTGACAATTCAAGCGGAAAAAGAAAAAAAAAAGATAAAAGCTGGTGAGCGCAATTAGAGGATGGTTTTGGTATGATCTCCTTTCAAATCACAACTAAACTTACTTTTTGCATGAAAAGAAAAGAAATGATTTAATCTTTGGTTTAAAGAGATTATGATTAGAACGCGTGAAATCCGCCGAATATGTATGAGCTCAGTTTAATGCAAGGTAAAAAAAAAAAAAAAATCAAGTGGTGTAGCTCTGTTTCGCGGGCTGTCCTTATTTAAAGCCTGACCTCACCAATCCACTTCTATCAGATTATTATTGTCGCCACCTAAGAACAACTGTCACCCCTCTCAAATCCAGTAACTAGTAATGTTCCTTTTTCAATCTTTTACTTGTAGTCCATGAGAGTGAAGTCTTATGTCTCATTTTGTTTTTGTTTATAGCTGACTTTGGTGGCATTGGTTCACTTGCATGGCGTTTTTCATTTTTGCAGATCCAATGGGAAATGCTGTCTTGCTTCACTTGTTATGTGGAGTTTTGGCTGTTTTGAGTGCTTCTTTAGTGAATGCAGATGACCCTTATAGGTATTATACATGGACTGTCACTTATGGGACTGTTAAACTTCTTGATGTGCCCCAACAGGTTGGTAACTCATGCTGCTGCTGCTGCTCCGTTATACTGTTTGTGATAATTTTGGATTTAGGTTTTTCTTAAAATGGAAGGTTGTGTGTTTCTGGGTTTTGTCCATGCAGGTTATCCTTATCAATGGCCAGTTTCCTGGTCCTAGGCTTGATGTGGTCACTAATGACAACATTATCCTCAACCTCTTTAACAAGCTGGATCAGCCTTTCCTGTTGACATGGTGGGTGGTTTTTCTCTTGTCACTGCATTTCTTGAATGAATCGTCTCTTGGGTTAACTACTACACTTTCTTCTTTCTTTTCATTTTTTGATATGTTCAACTTTGGAGGCATAAATTGTATCTGCATTGCTCTTGGATTTTTGATAGTGAAAGCATTGCATACTGAGAAATTGTTTTGTAACAACTAGGAATGGAATTAAACAAAGGAAGAACTCATGGCAAGATGGAGTGCTGGGAACCAATTGTCCCATCCCTCCCAACTCTAACTACACTTACAAATTCCAAACCAAGGATCAAATTGGTTCCTTCACATACTTCCCATCAACTCTGTTGCACAGAGCTGCTGGAGGATATGGGGCAATCAATATCTATGAGAGACCGAGGATCCCAATTCCTTTTCCTGTTCCTGATGGCGATTTCACTCTACTTATTGGTGATTGGTACAAGACCAGCCACAAGGTAAGCAACATTTACTTTTCTTTTACTTTGAAGGTGTTCTCTTTTCTTTTCTTTACTATCTAGATACGTTCTGTATTTCTTCAAAAATTCCAGTCCTGATATTTTGTTCAGTACCAAGACATTCCCATTGACACGCTTTAGCATGCATATAGGCAAATGCTGAAACATACATGTTTTATGATGTTTGAGTTGTGTTATTTGGGTGTATTTTTTGTTTTTATTTGCTTCCAAACCATTAGCCTATTGCCCAGAACAGCAACCGGGTGATGAGAGCCTGTGATTATGAATTTTACTCCAATTTTCTCTGAGATTAACCGAAATGACTGAATTCTTTTCTTTCTTGCTTTGGGAAATATGCCTCCCCTTGGTGGATGTGATATCACTCGAGATTTATTGTCGTTTACAAGCTGCTATGTTTTGGTTTCCTTTTCCTTTGGAACACAACCTATTGAACCATGAGTTTTCTGAAAATCATGTCAATTAGGTGAAATCTTGATCATTATATGGCTGGAAATGATTCATTGCAGGGCCCTGATGCCATAGAGCAGTGGTTTAATAAATTAGTTCTACACGTTTCCTGGACCAAGTTTCCTGTGCAAATGTCATAGCTTCTTTTGGAAGTCTGTCTTCCTGTCTTGGCACCACCGTCCATGTTAATCAGTTTTTATTTTACAGACCTTACAGGCATACTTGGACTCAGGCAAAACTCTTCCCTTTCCTGACGGAGTACTTATAAATGGCCAAACTTATTCTACCTTCAGTGGTGATCAAGGTCATACATTGCACTATAATTTTCTTGGTTCCTTTCATGATATTCAACATTTAAACCTTTCTAATCATACTCTTTCACAATTATTTTTACCAACAATATTTGCCTTTTATCTTCAGGTAAAACCTATATGTTCAGGATTTCAAATGTGGGGATGTCAACCTCATTAAACTTCAGAATTCAGGGCCACAGCATGAAGTTAGTTGAGGTTGAAGGATCTCACACTGTTCAGAACATATATGACTCGCTTGATGTGCATGTTGGCCAATCCGTTGCTGTCTTAGTAACCTTAAACCAGGCTCCAAAGGATTACTACATCATTGCATCTACACGTTTTAATATGAAGATTCTAACAACAACAGCAGTTTTACACTACTCAAACTCTCGGACGCCAGCCTCTGGACCTTTGCCGGCGGCTCCGTCTTACGGATATCATGGGTCCATGATGCAAGCACGAACTTACAAGTATATAAAACTTCAGAAAATTTGAGCTTGTTTTCCATCTGCACAAGTTGAGTTGATTCATTTGACATTCGAGTAGAATGATTGTTTCTCACCATTTCATTGTTGTTTTTCTTGCAGGTGGAATTTGACAGCGAGTGCTGCCAGGCCAAATCCTCAGGGCTCATATCACTATGGAAAGATTACACCAACAAAGACCATTGAATTGGCTAATTCAGCTCCTTTAATAAATGGAAAGCAGCGCTATGCAGTTAACAGGGTATCCTATATTAATTCAGATACCCCACTGAAGCTGGCTGACTACTTTGGCATCCCTGGAGTCTTTAGTGTGGATTCCATCGAAAGCTCTCCTTCTGGTGGTGCTGCATTCTTATCTACCTCTGTTATGTCTGCCAACCTCCATGATTTTCTTGAAGTTGTTTTTCAAAATGATGAAAAAACTATGCAATCTTGGCATCTTGACGGCTATGACTTCTGGGTTATTGGGTAACTACGAAACATTTTGTTATATATACTTTTTGCACAATGAGGAGACTCTAATCCTTACTTTACCACATATACAGTTATGGTAATGGCCAGTGGACTTCGGCCAAGAGAAGCATGTACAATCTAGTTGATGCTCTTACCAGACACACTGTTCAGGTAAAATAAATAGATGTTCTCATTAGATTGTTTTCCTGGATCAGTATGGCAGATGACAGATAGCTCGCCTACTAATTGCATGTGATAAAATACTAAAATTCATTAGTTTCATGTGGCAAGACACAAACCTGTTCTTTACTCGTGTAAAAGGAGAAAAAAAATGGTAAAAGATTCATTGCCAGAAACATTTGCTTTATTCTCAGTTCCAAAACCATCATCTTTTCCTTGTAACCGACTAATTGTTGTATGATTACCCTTAAGTTTTTCCAAAAACTGTAGTGTTTGCTAAGCTATTTGTGGTTTGCCATAACTCAGAATTTCCATACTTAAAGAACAACTCTGTTTATGAGACTGGTTATAGTTCTTTTTCTCGGTTCATCGTCTTATACTTTAAGTCGATGTTTTTTGCATACCATCCTATTACTCGTGCTTCATGAATTCAGTCTACGTGGTTGAGTATGCACAACTTAGGAAGCTAAGCAATTTCATTCTATCATTTTCTGCAGCTCAAATTCGGATAATATCATTATAAACAAGAAATGCAATAATCAAGCATGCCTATTATCAAATTGTTTCAGTTGTTTACTTTTGTTTTCATTTTCTTGATGAGCTTTCACCTACTTGCAGGTGTACCCAAAATCATGGACTGCTATTTACGTCTCATTAGACAACCAGGGTATGTGGAACATGAGGTCAGCATTATGGGAAAGGCAGTATCTTGGGCAACAATTCTATCTCAGAGTCTGGACTCAAGTCCACAGCCTTGCAAATGAATATGACATTCCTTCTAATGCTCTACGCTGTGGCAAAGCCATCGGAATACACTCTTAGTTTCACCAACTATTAAATCGCAGTCTGTTTTCTTGGTCATGAGAGTTTGACTAGCAAGGGAAAACAACGCAGAGGAACAGAAACCATGGGGCATATTTAATTGATTATTGACTTTGTTATGTATATCTAGAGGGAATCGAAACTCCGATTTTGGTTGCAATTTATGGTCTCTGTCAGCTTTAAAAGCCTGGAATTCTGCTCATCTTAGTATTTATTTTCAGATGGCTAACAAAAGAAATTTAAAATTAGAGCTAAACAAATTGAATACATGTCGAAGGTCTGTGTTTGTGTTGACTCACATCAAATTGTCTTGGCTTAATAGGAATGCTTGTTCATTTTGCTCTTTATTATGCAAACTCTAGCAACAGCTAGCATAAAGAGTTGCATAACGTGATGCGAGAGCAAGTGAGAATGTATATGAAGAGATTAGGATGATGATGAATTTTATGGATCATAGAGTTACAGATTTGATAAAACACATTCAAATAAATACAAAATCAAACCTAGCTATCTATTGTTATCTCATATATTCAAGGAGTTTTTAAGAACATGATCTGACGATGAATGTTGTGGATCCTAGAACCCTCTCACAACCCCACCGCCCCCCACCCCCCCCGGAAAGAAAAAAGATGAAGAGAGGTCGACCAAGACTCTTTGTAAACATGTTTGCTAGTTGGAGATGAGTTGGAACGTAGGGAACCCAAAGTTGTTCTGAGGCCACATGTTCTCGTACAAAATGATAATCTAGATCAATGTGTTTTAGATCATTTATGTGAGTCTAGATTGACAGCAAGGAAAATTGAACTTTGATTATCACAGAGAATGACTGGAGGTAAAGAAGGAGATACTTAATTAGAAATAGATCGTCCCGCGCGTGTCATGGCATCTGGCCCATTCAGCATCAGAATAAGCGAGAAGAGCTCGTGAAGAAGATTGAGTGAGAGTTAGACCAAACTGAAGAGTCCCTTTAACGTGGTGAATGATCCTTTTTATAGCCTGTAAATAATTAAGTGAAGGCTTATGCATAAACTGACTAATAACAATGATAACATAAACAATATTTGGTCTTGTGATTGTGAGAATTAAAGTGAACCAACAAGAGACTAATATAACAGAGGGATCATGGAAGTCAGAACCAGTGCTAGAGAGATGATGAGCAATGACCAAAGGATTGCCTACTAGTTTGCAGTCCAGTAAGGCATGTTATAGAATGTCATGGGCATATTTGATCTGACTTAGAAAAAGACTAGTAGGATGTTGATGTGCTTCCAAGACTAAAAAATAACTTAAGGATTCCATGTCCTTGGTGGAAAACTCCCTTGTTATTTTGCCAATAAAGCTGTGATGTTTTGAAAATATAAATACGAAAAGGCAACAATGTCTTTGGAGGCTTAGAAGTAGGTATAAATGAATAAAGGGTATTATGGTAATTAAACAAAATAAGTATAAATAGAATAAAAAAATCTAATTTGAGAGAGAGAGCCTACAGGAGAGAAGAAAGGGGGAAAGAAGAAAAAGAGAAAAGAGGGAAAGATAAAATAAGGAGAAGAGAGTTAGAGAAAATAAGTTTAAAATGTAAGATTTATGCTTTGATGTGTATAATTGTGTTATTTATCTTTGATTTTTGGTTTTGTTGATGATTAAGGTTTGAAGATTTTGTTTTGGGTTTGATTGATGAATTGATTAGAATATTATGGGTTAATTGTTATGGGTAATGGTTGATTTTGAAATATTTTGGACAAGGATGATGATTTTGAATTATGGTTTGTTTAAATGATGAAATTGAGTTAGATATTTTTGTAAATCAGTAGGTTATCTATGGAAAAATTTGGGTTTAAGGTTGAAAATGATGAAATTTCAGCTTGGTCCCTCAATTTATGAAAATTACAGTTTAATCTCTAAACTTTAAAAAATTATAGATTGGTCCCTGGAGCATAATTCAAGATTCTAGATAGAAATAATGATGAATTGTGAATTTATGATATTTTTAGTTTGGTTCTTCAATTTGATAAAATTACAATTTGACCCCTAAAAATATGATAAAATTCCAGATTGATCCCTAAATGTAATTTTAGTTTTTCACATTGGTTTGATGAATAATTGAGGTTTATTTGGTGAATTATTATCAAGTTTTATGATTTGTTTTCTTTTAAATTTAATTTCAGGGAAACAATTTAATTTTTTGGACAAAAGAACTAGTTTAGTTCATAAACATATAGAGTTATGAGTTAAACCCTTAGTTAAGTGTATTAAATAAATTTTATTTTCTTTTTTAGTTGTTTTTTAGTATGTCTCCTTTTGTATTAAGATAATCTTGATATTCTACCTGCGGGATATCAGTATTATTGCTTTTAGTATCTGCTTCCGTGTTATTTCTACTTTTGAGTTAGGTGAATGGATAATTTTTCATATGCATGAGAAATAGTATAAATATTTGAATTGTTAATTTGAATTAGATTATGCTTTTCAATAATATATATGCTGATTATTATCCTTTGTTACAATAAAACATAATCAATTGTTGAATCTAAATTCTTGATATAAACCAATATAAACTTTTGAATTGACTTCTGAATTGATAGCTTCTTATTTGATTGATGTCATGAGTTCAACCTTGAGATATGAACCTGTCTGTTTGATTATGATATATATGAACCTATGGTATACCAATCAGAATACTCATGCTAACAAGGTAGTGTTAGTTTTTGTGCACATCGTATTTGAACCCTAGTTGATCGGAGAAGTCAATAACTTGTGTGGATTGATCATTCCAAAGTACGGAGCCTTATGCTCATAGCTTTTTGATTTTCTAACAAGCTTTACCTGATGATATTCTTGTTATCGTCTATTTGAGAAACTTTCCTATAAGAACCTAAAGCCATAATTGTGTATATATATTTCTCATTGTTGTATTACCTCGTGTATGTATATTGAATATTATCTATTCACTAAGTTATTGAACTCACCCTCTCATTTTTTTCCCGGCTTATAACTTATTACCATGACACTTTTGTTGGACTTTCAGAATCTGCTCTTTTAGTTATAATTCATACTTTTCTTTTATGTCTAGTTAGTGCTCCATAATTATAGGAGTTATATTTATCTCTTGTATTAAGACAATCAAATTATATTATGAAGTAAATTTTGTTATTTGTATTGTGTTGAACTTTGATTGAATTATTAAATAATAAATTTGTATATAAGTTTGAGTTCACATGGTCATGAAACCCTGGAGAGGAAGGGTCTATGTGGTGGTCATCGATCCGAGAATCGGGTCATGACAAAAGCCATCAAGAAGAATCCAATTGTTGCTTATCTCAACAATATCATCAACATACAACAATAAATAAATTAAGTTATCATCATTGAGAAAACAAATAATGATGAATTGACTAAAAGAAAATCTAGCATCAATTAGAAAAGAGCTAAAACAATAAAATCAAGCTCGAGAGGCTTGTTTAAGCTTATAAAATTCTTTACGTAGCCTACACACATGCGAGGGATGTGTGGAACCAATATAACTAGTGGTTGCTCCATATATACTTCTTCGCGCAAAAAACCTCTAAGAAATACATTCTTAACGTCAAGTTGACGAATAGGCCAATTATTGGAAATTACCAACAATAAAACAACCCAAATTGTAGATGTCTTAACACCAGGGCTAAAAGCATAGTTATCAAACCCGACCCAAGGGTTAACCTAGCCAAAGGGTCGGGTCATGGGTTACACGGGTTGACCCGAGTCAACTTGGGTCAACCCGAAAAGATTAAAAAATATATATTTAAAGTTTTAATATTTCATATGAAAAAAATAAGAAACAATCCATGGGAATATAGACTATACATGTTGCAAATAATAAAGTTTAAAATATTATTTCAAAAGGTTTTTTTATCTCACATTGAAAAGATATTATGTTATCATTTTAAGTTGAAGTATTTAAACAAAAATTTTTTTTTTTATCCCATATTGAAAAACATAATTTTTTTTCTTGTGAACATAGAGTATATATACTAAAGGGTTTCAAATCTCACATTAAAAAAATAACTTTTTTTGTGAACATAAAATATAGATACTAAAAGGTTTTAAATCTCACATTGAAAAAATAATTTTTTTCTTATGAACATAGAGTATATATATTAAAGGGCTTCAAATCCCACATTGAAAAAAATAAAATATTATTCTAGTATTTTTATAGTAAACTTTGAAAAGGTAACCAACTAAAAATATGAAAAAAAGATCATAGGTCTCTAGTTAGGAGAAAAAAACACATTAAAAAAAAATCGGGTCTCTACTATGTTTTGCCAGGTCGCTCCGGTCATGAATTGACCCAACAGGTTGATTGGATTTGATCCTTTTTTTACTTTTGCCGGTCTTTTACTTTACCTAAAACGGTTTAGCTACCGGATCGACTAACTGGGTGATCTGAGTTTAATAACTATGAATAAAAATATTGTAAAATTGAGACTAGTATTTGAGTGTACCTCCTTTGCTACAAGTAAAGCTTTTAGGCAATTTAAACTCGAAAAACCCATTTTGAACCCACAACATTTTCACGGGGTCGAGGTGCCAGATCTCATGTTTGATTGTGTTGAAGAGCTCGAATTTCCTCATCCATAGCGGCTATCCACCCCGTGTGCTTGACAATGAATTTAAACCCTTTTGGCTCACGCATAGTAAGCAAGGAATGAAGTAGAGTAGAATATGGAACGGTGCAAATATGAGTCTGTTGTTTGGGTTTAAAAATGCCATTTTTAGCTTGAGTTTCCATAGGATGAGTACTTGAAGACTGGGGCCAACAGAAGATGGATCCAATAATGCATATGCACGTTAGTAGGGTGCTAGGAGGATTCAAAGGGTTGTTCATGTGCCAAAGGTGACGCAGTAATAGAATCCTGCAAAACAGATGATGGCACAAAACTTATACATGGGTCACTTAAACAGGAGCTACACAAAAGTGAAAAAGAATTGGGTTGCTTGGATGAATGGGCGGCCTCGAGTTCGTTTGGCTGAGCTAGTTGAAGAAGGAATTGGCTCAAGGAATGCAGAAGTCGGGGAATTGGATATAGATCCAAGGTAAGGAATGTTTGAAAAAGGATATGTATGTTCATCAAAGTAGCATGTCGAGAGATGAAGACTTGATTAGTCAAATAATCTAAGCAATGAAAATCATGATGAAAATTATGCATATAGTATCTCGAACGGAGACATGCCATAAAGTGTGGGCGTGGGAAACAAGGTAAGGAATGTTTGAAAAAGGATATGTATGTTCATCAAAGTAGCATGTCGAGAGATAAAGACTTGATTAGTCAAATAATCTAAGCAATGAAAATCATGATGAAAATTAGGCATATAGTATCTCGAACGGAGACATGCCATAAAGTGTGGGCGTGGGAAACCGATTAGATGTGAAACTTACAATGCTAAGGGCATCAACCCTAAGTTTTAGGGGAACATGAGAATGAAAAACCATAGCAAGTCCAGTTTCAGTTATATATTTATGTTTGCGCTCTGCACGATCATTTTGTGAAGGAGTATATGGACAAGACATTTGATGATGAATTCCATATTGATGTAAATGATCCCAAAATTGATGGCTTGTTTAAGCCCATAAAATGTCATCCACCCCCATGACCAGATGATGGAATAAGTGAAAGTGACAACTGAGTGGTGGAGAAATCAGGACCAAGACCACGCAAATACCAGTGAAGTTTGCCAAGGTCATCAACAGATTTGCCCATAGTAGCCAACTGATCACAAGTAGTTTTGAATTCACGGGAAAATTCAACAACACTACGTGAGTTCTTTTTCATATGCTGCAGATCATCCTTTAGGCGTAGTTCATGGGATTAAGAACGATGACTGAAGGTGTTCTCCAGCGTATACCAAATATCATGGGAGGAAGATAATCCAACCCCGGTAGACATGGCCTCCTCAGTTAAGGAAGAGAGTAGAAGGCTTAACAGAAGCTGGCTCGTTTGTTGCCACTCAACAAGTTCTGGATTTTCAGAACCAGAACTATCAATTATAGAAGGCTTAGTAACAGAACCATCAACATATCCAAAGAGATGTTGGGATTGCAACAATGACAGTACCCGACTGCGCCAAAGGAGATAGTCAGAAAAAGATGATTTGATGATTAGAAGGTGTACCATAGTGTTGAAGGACAAAGAGGAGAATGGTGTGCTGGAAGCCATATATAGGATCAAATGATGTAAACCCGCAAGGTAGCTCTGATTCCATGAAAATGCTGTGAAATCACCACACCATATTTGTGGTTTTCTAGTTTTATGTATACTAGAGTTCAGTCATAGAGATACAGATATAGTAAAACACATTCAAATAAATACAAAATCAATTCTAGCTATCTATTGTTATCTCCTATATTCAAGTAGTTGTTATAAACATGATCTGATGACGATTTTGTGGATCCTTCTATAACTCTTATTAAAGTATAACTTGCATGACTGAAATTCATATTCGTTACCACTTGTTAGCAATTTTTCAGTCGAAATCTAAGCAGAGCAGCGACAATGAAAGCCATTGCAGGAGAAAAATGGCACAGACCAATTGATGTGAGAGCAACATAGAAGCACATAGTCCTAATTATGACAGCAATGTTGTTAAATTCATGAAATGTGTCATATGGTCCTAATGGAAGAAATGCAGCTAAACTCATGAAGATATTCATTTATTCCCCACATTAGTGTTTAACAGATTTATCCTCCAGCCTTTAGTCATATAAATGAATTCCAACTGACCTCAACAATCTGACGAGTACAGATGTGAAACTATAGCATCACTCTTTCTAAAACACTTCTAGCTAGTTTAATGAACTACTAAAGCATCTTTCTGTACCATCTTTTCAGGAAATACCAATTTCTGCGCTGGAAAAGTACGTAGGTGATAGATAGTAGTAACACCTCAGTCACTCGGTCTCCCTAGGAATTGTTCAGATAGGTCAGCTTATTGGCTAGAGCTCTCAAGGTTTTGTCCTGTGGAAGGTATCACCTGGAAGGTGTAAGGGATTATCCTTTCTACAGATGCGGCACCCTTGTCTCCAATCTGAGGCAAGTTCCAAAACAAGTAGATTGATGTATTCATGTATGTAGTTTTTCTTTCATGTTTAGAAAACAGCTAAAAGAGAATGATAATAGAGCTGCTAACCTTGGGATTCGGTAATTTTTTCTTCAAGGACTGTTGATGCCTAACTCTGTACTATTACTATATGTGGAAAGATTAATGTTAAGACACTTTTAGACAAGATCTAGCATTCCTAAGAGTTGATTAATTTTAGTAGCACATAATTCACATCAAAGCACATGATGAGAATTTAATCCCACGTGTGTTGGAATTAAATCGGGTCTGTGCATGTGTAGTTTTTCTTGAATTTCAGATCATAAGAGATCTATCCTTGGGATGCATTCTAATATCTAACCAGGTCAACCGATTTTGTAACCTGTCCACGAAATTAATTATCTATATGATCATAGTTTGAATTGATTTGATTATCTTACAGAAGTCCACGAAAGTCCCCTGATTAAGTTCCCTTTATCCCTTTACTACAATGTGTTTTCTAATTCTAGCTGTAACTCGTAGATAGATCTGTTCATGGTCTAAGTAGCCCCAGTCTGTTTTACAAGGCCTGGCCTCGATAATTGGGCTGAGACTTGATCCTGAGACCAGCCATAGAAAGGCCCGGGTTCTCGGGCCCCCAATTTAATAGCTAGTCATGGCGCGAGTTTTATCGTGAGTTAGACCAAATCTTTTTTAAATGTAAAAAATATTAAAAGTACAAAAAAAATTTAACAGTGTTATTAAATTTAACTAAGCAGGTCAGTTTTAAAACCTCCTGACTTAACTCTTAACTTAACTCGAATTTTTAATTACATTCTATGGAAGCTAGTTCAACTTAAATCGATTAATTTCAAGAGTTCAAATGCAACCTTAATAATTTGTAAAAACATGACTTAACTTTTTTTTAAAAAATCCAAGATAACTATTTGTTTTTAAATATTGAGACAATGATAGATTGTATCGACCCTGGCCCCCCGACGATTTGGGTCATGGACTTTATTAGGTTTAATAAAAAAAATTATAAACTATTTTTTTATTATATGATAAAAACAAATACTCACAAAATTAAGTACTAACCTAAATATAGACACTTATTTGAGATTGTGATAATACAATAGAAAGAAAATACAAATAAATCATGCAATCTATTTCTCAACCAATCTAATATTGAAGGATGAAATAAAAAAAATTAAAACAATTAAAGCGCAAGAAAAAAAAACATATTCAATCGGTGACTAAACTCATCAAACCTGTGAATCGAGTAACTTAAGCTAGCACGCCGAACCTATAAACTGGGTTATGAACTCCACTAGGATTATAATTTTTTTTTGGACTATTTTTTATTTAACTATACGATAAAAAAATAAACAATCGCAAAATCGAACACAAACTCAATACCAAGATGCTTTTTTAAAATCATGATAACCTTGTATAAAGCAAAATGAAATCAATTATGAAACTAAATTTTTAATTAATCTAATATCTATGGATGAAATAAAATAAATTAACTAACAAGTTAAACTCGCCAAACTCACGAACTAGGTCAACCAGCCAAACCTGTGAATAGGTCTATGAATTTTATAAAGTTTAATAACATGACTTTTCTTTGAAACAATTTTTTAAAAAAATATATGAGAAAAAAATAGATACTAAAAAAATCAAGTTCAATAAAAAAAAAAGACATTCTATGAAACTCGTAAACTGGGGCAACCTAGATTACCCTAGTATAAATGCCAACTTTATAGAAAAATAAATAAATTACAAAGTTAAACTATCAATCATTTTAATATTAAAAGATGAAATTAACAAAAATAATTTTTTTAAAAAAAATCATAACAAAAATTCAATAACAAGAAAAAAAATGGAAAAAATGAAGCAAAACATTGTAATCCATAGTGTAATGGGTGTAGGTGTCCATACCTTTTAGTTTTTTTTTTTTTTTACTTTATAAAATTTAATAACATGATTTTTCTCTAAAACTATTTTTTTAACTATATAAGAAAAAAAATAAACCATAAAAAAACAAGTTCACTAAAAAAGAGTAAAAAACAAATCTCACCAAGCCCATAAACAAGAGCAACCTAGTGACTCTGACAAACTCGCAAATCACACTAATTTTATAAAAAGATAAAATAAAAAGAAATAAGTTACAAAGTTAAATTCTCAACCATCAAAATATTAAAAGATAAAATTAAAAAAATTAAAAACAAAACATTAAGGAATATTATTGTAATTTACAGTGCAATAGATATAAGTAAATAATGATTTCCACACACCCTTTAGTTTTTGTTAATTAACTTAATTGCCCATACTTTTCTATGAGTATGGTTAAAATGATTATAATCTAATTCTTTTATAATAGAAATTGGGAATAAATTCATAATATTACATAGTTAAACTAGTCAAAATCCTATTAAATCATTTTTTTAAGATATTGTTGTTTTAAATTATTTTTAAAACTATGTGACGATGATGTTTTAGAACAATACATCAAAGTTGATACATGGGCTATAATTCGGCTAGGTTTAATAGTTTTGTTTTTCTGAACTCATGCTCACAAGAAAAAATAAAATAAAATTTAGAAAAATAAAAATAAAATAAATCTAATAAAAAGGTTGAATGAAAAATAGCAGCTGCTGTTATCTGAAAAAAGATCCGAGGTCTTATCCAAAAACTTGTTTTAAATAAATAAAAATCAATTAAATAATTTTCAGGATTTTTTTCATATAACATATCATAATAAATATAAATTAAAATTGAAGATCACTTTATCAAGCATAATTCTTTTTAAGTAATCTATATAGAGTTAAATTTATTTATATTGAAAATACAAACATTGGTTTTCTAATCTTAAAAATCATTTCATAACCTATTATAATCTAAAAACACCTAAAAAAACATAATTAAAAATTTACGAAGTCAATCTATCAACCTAAAAAACTTGTAATTTAATTTAAAAATACAAAATCAAACCAAATTATTTTCTTTTCTAACATTCATTTCTTTTTTTAAGTTAGATGAAGATAAAAAAACACTTTAATAAAATATTTATTGTAAAATAAGACCCACCAACATCAATAATAAGTGCATTGGTTATCTAAATGAGTACATTCAGGAACTCTCTTTCTATGTAAATGAGTATATTTTTGTTGCTAAATGCTCCTCCTTTTTCCCTTTAATCAATTAAGGCCCCTCTATTGAATATTAATTTATAATAGGTGGACTTTAATCACAAGTCACTTAATACAATGTGCTGCATAGCTAAACCAGCTATGTCAAGTGTACATTTGTCGAAATATATGTTGGATTTATTTGCTCGAGTGTCAAGGAGAAACTCATTCAATTCGAAACATAATGCTTGAATCTCGTTATAAAATTGTTTTTAGCAAGGTGGAATTTAATGGGTGTGTTTAGGAGTGCGGTTGAACCGTGTTTTTTTAAAATTTAATTTGTTTTTGTTTTAAATTGTTTTTCTTGTATTTTTGGATTGTTTTGATGTGTATATTAAAAATAAATTTTAAAGTAAACAAAATTGTTTTAACTTATTTCCAAGTAAAAATTATTTTGAAACATAATTTCTACCACACTCTTAAATATACCAGTTACCTAATTAGTACTACTTGCAAAAATATTTTAGATCTTAGAAGACATGTAAGAATTTTAAAAATCCCTTCAAATACATTAATTTTGGTTGACAAAAAAATATTAATTGAGCACTAAACAAAAGTCTTAAAACTGTTGACGGGAAGCCATTCCTGCAGTAAAAGTCTAATAGAAGTTATAACTTTATTAAACTATGGGTAAAAGGTGTTAATTTTTTAAAAAATTATTGGTTAAAATACAATTAGCCACTAAATAAATTATTCTGTGCTCAGAGTTTCTGAATAAAATTGAAGAGCTATTTAAATATTTTTGTTAGTTAAATTTAATTAAGTTTTTATTCAATTATAACAAAAGCTAAATAATATAGAAAAATCACTGTAGATCAAGAGACATTTCATTATGAATTGTAATAATAGTTTCATATTCAATTTCTCATCTTTTCACGAGTGGATAAACGTTTTTTTAGCTTTCTTCCACAAGGACAATCAAGTTTTCTTAATTTTCAAGTGCAAGTAAATAATGATTTTATTCACATGAAAGACAAAAAGAAGCTTTACCTTTGGGGGTATATTGGTATTTTTACATGGGTGTTTTGTATAATTAAGAGGATCATAGGGGTGTCTTAGTATTTTTCACATTGTATTTTATATTTTTTAATCAAAAACCTGTTGTAACGTGTTCCATACGCCCCAGCGAGTGGACGGCATCCGCACCATTAAAGAGGTGCCTGAGACACTTTCTGGTGGCCAAATCTGTCCATCCATTGTATCACTAGATCCGCGGCCGTGCCCTCTTCCACATAGAGCGTCGCATGTAGACATCACGGTTGGATTGTCGCTGGTAATTGATTATTTGAGTTTTTTCTTTTATTTCTCTATCCTGACAACTATTGTGCTCTCTTTGTTTGTTTTTTACTTGGGTCAGACATGGGTTGCCAACCCACTTGCCTTGGGCCTAGCAACCATGGGTGATGCCAGACCCAGGCGCGGGTTGGCAGACCTAGGCGCTTGGATCTAGCATGGCCGCCAGACCCAAGAGCCTATAAAAAATAAAAAAAATTAATTAGAATTTATGTTTAGAATACTTCAAGTTGTTAATTTTTTTAAAATTAATAGTTAAAATAGAATTAGCCACTAAATATATTATTCGGTGCTAATTAAGAGTTTCTTAATAAAATTGAAGAGCTATTTACATATTTTTGTTAGTCAAACTTAAGTTTTTATTCAATTTGTACTAAAGTACGTGAGATGTATATCATCCATGTATTCTAGACTCTAATATTGGATCAAACCCGGGGGGAAAAAAGAGTAGAAAACAAACGAAAAAAAAAAATCATGACTTCCTCCTTTATTTTTATTTTATTTCTTATTTTTTTCTAATTGTAAAAATTAAAGTATAAAAACCAAGTGCATCTTTTATGCTCGAGGTAACACTAATAAAAATAAAAACCTAGATTTAACTAACAAAACGATCTAATCGGCTCTTTAATTTTGTTCAAAAACATTTATTTATTCATAAGAAAAGGAGGATAGAGAGATTGAAATAACTCCTCGAAACCTTAAAAATAAAAAGAGGACAGACCCGACCCGATCCAGCATCCCTTTCCTTTGTCCTCAATTCCTGCTTCCTCTGTCATGTGAAATTATTTTAAAGAATTTCTTTCTTCCACGCGTTTTCTTGAGCTGCTCTCATATTTTACTACTATAAATCAGAGCTTGCTTCACAATTAAATTGCAATTAATGTTGATCCGATCTCCGCTGCGCTGCCCTCGCTTCTTTACATCTTCCCCCCCTTCCCGCCACCGACGATTCTTGTTCTATAATCACCTAGTTCTGCTTACTTGTTTAGAAAGAAAAATTGAATCAATACTTCCTTGAAAAAATTGTAATGAAATACAAGGTATAAATTATTAAGAAGGTATTTAGAAGAATGGTAATAATTATTTTTTATTTAAAAATACATAATACCAATAGATTTTTTTATCTAAATGTCAATGATCTATTTACATTTCTACTTTTTTTTTTCAGGGGAGTTGAGATTAAGAAAAATGCCTCATATAAAAATAAGTAATCAGCTCTTTAACTTTTTTTTATATTATTAACGTGGATATTCGGACCAACTTACATATAACTTGACTAATCCTATGAATCCTGAAATTAATAACAATGTAAGCCTTCGATGACTCTGAGAGGACTCAAACCCGTGACTATTCGGGAGCAAGCTCAAAATCTAACTAGTTGAATTATCTAAAATCTAACCAATTAAATTATTCCTTAACTTTATAACGGTGGTGATGAATTCGATCCTTATGGTGATATATAATCCTTCTAATACTAATCTCCTAACTCTCTAACTATTGACCAAAGAAAATATCAAGGCATATGTTAATGATTTACGTCGGTCCAATATACATGGCTATGTTCAATTGCTTAACCCATTTAACAATATCCGAAGTCAAGCTCTAAATATTGCTGGGGAATAAAATGGATGAATAGAAGGTTAGTTTATGTCAAGAAATCTTAAGTCAAAATGGCAACTGGTGATTTGTCAATATCTAAATATTTCTGAGTTCAGAATGAGTTGTGGAAGAGTATGAAAGTTGAGCATGAAGTGCGCCGCAAAAGAGCTTTCCATTTTCTGGATTTTCGTGTCCCTCCATGTTGGCACCTTCAGAATCTTGATTCATGCATGATTCCTCCCTTATATATGGACTCCGCATTTTGAGTCCTGAGTACTGTGCTAAAATTTTCTATCTCTTTCTTCATTCTTTGAGGATCATTTTTCAATTGTTAGGTATGCAAGTAGTTCTATGCTCTTCTATTCTATACTATTCCTTTGTTAAGTGTGCCAAATCTTGGGCAGTCATTAAGCAATATTGTTCTATAGCCAATGAACTATAGATGGCATCCTAATTCGTCACTGAATCTAAATGGTTTGTTTATGTTTTTGGGCAGATATCTGGAAACTGAAAGAAATATTTTTACGTTAAGATGAGGCAGGCCAGCATCCTGTATTTTTGTGTTGGAATACTGGCTTTCCTGAGTGATACATGGGTGCAAGCAGAAGATCCCTATAGATATTACACATGGACAGTAACATATGGAACACGCACTGTTCTTGATATACCTCAGACGGTATGCTGTTAACCCTTTACATTTTCCTACTTTCAAGTGATATATTATTGATTTTCAGTAAAAGATAGTGATACTGTTTTACATCTTCACACTTCCTGCACACTCAATTGAATCTGTTCCTCTCTTGTTCTCTGTCAAATTTGCAGGTTATTCTTATCAATGGACAATTTCCTGGCCCAAATATTGAATGTGTGACTAACGACAACATAATTGTAAATGTTATTAATAAGTTGAATGAACCTTTCCTCATAACATGGTTAGTATTCAATTCATTCTTATACCATTATTTGTTTGGTGGCACAAGGAGGTCCTGCTAATTCTAACTCATGGCCTTTCCTTACAATAGATTCCAAGTCCCAGTTTCTATTTGCTAGAACACATTATAAATATGAGTAATAAAAAGCAAAAAATTTCCCCTGTGAAATCAGGAATGGAATCAAGCAAAGAAGGACTATATGGCAAGATGGAGTGCTAGGGACCAATTGTCCAATCCCTCCAGGCTCCAACTGGACCTACAAATTCCAAGCAAAAGATCAGATTGGAACTTATAACTACTTCCCTACAACTGCAATGCATAGAGCTGCTGGAGGATTCGGAGGTTTCAATATTGCTTCACGGTCTGTGATATCAATTCCATACCCTATTCCTGTTGCAGAATTTACCCTTCTCATTAGTGATTGGTACAAGGCAGGACATCAGGTTTGTTACTGAAAAGCCTCCGATATATTTCTTAACAATCCCTTTTACCCTCTTTGGTTTCCAACAATGTTTATCATGGTTAATTAGTGAGCATCCATCTTTGCAGGCATTGAAGCAAAACTTGGACCAGGGCAAAGCTCTTCCTGTTCCTGATGCTCTTCTTATAAATGGGCTTTCTAAAGGTGCAAGCTTCACTGGTGAAAAAGGTAACCATCATATAATAGAATATCTCTTCAATTTCTTTTTAAGATGTGATTAAGAGATGGAACATGGAAGTGAAACTTGGCCATGCTTTTTTCAGGGGAAACTTACAAGTTCAGGATTTCAAATGTGGGAATTTCAACTTCAATCAACTTCAGAATTCAGGGCCACACACTGACTCTTGTTGAAGTTGAAGGATCACATACTATGCAAGAGGTGTACGATTCGCTTGATGTTCACGTTGGTCAATCAGTAACAGTTTTGGTTAAATTAAATAGTGCAGTCAAGGACTATTACATAGTTGCCTCTTCTCGTTTCACTAAACCTATTCTCACTACTACTGCCCTTCTTCGCTATGCGGGCTCAAACACCCCACCCTCTCTGCCATTGCCTATTGGCCCAACTTATCATGTTCACTGGTCTATGAAGCAAGCCAGGACCATCAGGTTATCTTCTTCAAGTTTCTCTCTTGCTACCATACTTTTTAGTCAGTCAAATATGTGTCTAGGACCTAACTATTGCCAAATTCATATGTGGACAGGTTGAATTTGACAGCAAATGCAGCCAGGCCAAATCCTCAAGGGTCATTCCATTATGGGACTATAAAAGTTGTGAAGACGTTTGTTTTAGCCAATACAGCAGAGAAGATAAATGGCAAGCTGCGTTATGCTGTTAACGGGATATCTTATGTCGATCCTTCCACCCCATTGAAACTTGCTGACTGGTATAACATCCCCGGTGTCTTTTCCTTGAATTCGATGAAGACTACACCTGTCAATACCCCTGCAGTTCTCGGAACATCCGTGGTTGGAAATGAACTTCATGACTTTGTGGAAATTATCTTCCAAAACAACGAGAACACGATCCAGTCCTGGCATCTATCCGGAACCAGTTTCTACGTTGTTGGGTAGGCATTTTTATCAGCGTACTTTTGCTAAATTATACGTATAAATTTGTTACACTTGTTTACAAGTCCAATCCCACACATGAATCTGATGTAACATTTCAATTCTAAGCCCTTATATCCAACGAAATCATAGTTTGCTGATACAAAATACACTGATTAATTTCTAAAATTTGCAGATATGGCGATAATGTGTGGAACCCCAGCATGAGGAAACGCTACAATTTACTTGATGCTGTCTCTAGACACACTGTTCAGGTGATTGAAAAGAACATCTACAATTGTTAAGGAAAAAAACATACACATACACAATGAAATGTCCACTTTCCTCCCGCTGATTCCTAGCCCTGTATAGATGATCAATATTTTAGAGAAAACTTCATAGATGATGTTAAATTATTCAATATCTTAAATAAACTAACTTGAACACATTAATGTTGGCAGGTATATCCCACTGCTTGGACCGCAATATACGTGTCGTTGGACAACAAGGGTATGTGGAACTTGAGGTCAGCAATCTGGCCGCGGCGATATCTAGGCCAACAGTTGTACGTCAGGGTTTGGAACAACGAACGCAGCCTATTCACAGAGACTGATCCCCCTCCAAATACATTGTTCTGTGGCTTGGCTAAACGACCATAGAAATGTTTCGCTTTTGTTTAGTTAATTTCTTCAGTTCTTTAAAAAAAAATCTTAAACTTCTTGAATCAGTTACGAGGGGGTGACTGGAGGTAAATGGGAAAACAGGCTTTAGAAAGAGGGCGAAAGTAGAAAATTTTCTTTGTTTTTGTGTGAGATCGATCCTTTTCTGATTATATTGCGTACTAATAAACTATTTGCCCACCTTTCATTGATTTACTGGGATTTATGATGGTTTTTTATTCTATATTTCATGCTACCTTGCACCCAACAGAATGCTTGAAAGCTTGGCACACGCTGCTGAAACCTTATGCTGCTTGCAAATATCTACATTTGACTATTTAAACAAGAAAAATATCATTTCAAATTTGCTAAGCTTTTATTATGCCATAGAGATGGATGAATTTGTATTGTTTTTATTCTAAATTATTAAATTTGATTTGGGAATAAGTTACTGATATAAGTTATGATGTTATGAATTCATGTAGTAATCGTTTGAACCAGAACTTGATAGGTAGAACTAGCAGCAGGGATTTTTTTTACTCGCAGAAGGGTATGGAGTTTATTTGAGGAAGGGGAACTAAACGACATGTCGCTAATGATTGCGAAAAAGGTTAACAAACTGGCCTTTTACCATCCTATACCTGCCCACAAACAAAACTAAAGAAAGCCCCATGGGCTCAAACTAGGATAGCCTTTTAAGAGGGAAGGGGCCATCAAAATAGAATGTGAAACGTATTTCTTAAAAAAAAAGAAAAAGAATAAGAAAAAAAGATCAGTAGCGTGATTTTCACTTGAATGTGTAGTGATTCACTAGTTTTGCTGCCTGTAATTCGACGTGGGTATGCATTTGAGATGTTATTTGTGAGTTTTTTTATATATATAAAAAAATAATTCATGTAAATTATAATGTATCATGTTAATCTGGTCATTATTTAATTTGATATAAAAAAAATATAAAATGATTATGTCCCACCTCTATTTTAAAATATATATATATATATATATATATATATATATATATATATATATATAAAAGCAATGTGTTTTGGAAGGAAAAAAATAAGCATGCTGTGGGGAACTCTTTATTAGTGTCACTAAACTTGGCCCAGTAAGTCAACCTTAAAATCTCATGGCCCAATTATTTGTCTAACACAAGCTTCAAATTAAAGCGTATAAAAGTTGCTGCAACATGACCTAATTGATTTGGTAAGTCTAAAGACAAGTCAGACAATTATTCAAATGGGTCAATTTAAAAAAAATCAGGTCACATTTTTTTTGTTTTAATATCGAGCTGATGTTTTTATTATATGACACCCAATCAACTCAAGTTAATCACCAAATTCACATCTCGAGGCATGGACACGACCATAATATGCTAACTCAATTAGGTAGCTATCCTTTTCTTTTCCCTTCCTTAATTTATTCTCCCTAGTTGGGCCTTCTTTGGACATGGGTCGGATGAGATCTGACACTAAATTGAAAAGTTCTTGGAGTTTTGAGGGCTAAATTAAAAAGAGAGGGCTTGGGCTCAAGTGGGATGATATCTAGGGCTCTATTGAAGATTTATTATAAAATCAAAGACTAAATTGAACAAAGAGAGTAAGAGAAAGTCTAGCACCTGTATATGTGGAGAGTTTTCAAATTTAGGTGGCGCATGTGGCCTCCTCTGAGCTCCAAAAGCAAGCTTTCTGAGTGTCATTGGAATCATTTTGGTGGGTTTTTCCTTCTAAGACAGCGTGTGGTGTTTACCTCACCACAATGTGACACCGATGACCAATTTTCTTCTCTCTCTCTTTTTTTCTCTCTCTTTTCTCATTGGATTTCAAAACTGAATTTTCTATTCTTCCTTTAAGGGTTGCCTGCTTTTTTTTTTTCTCTCCTAATTGTCAATTGAAGTTCCTTTAGTTTTAATCTCTTGGAAAACAAAAAATCCAAACAATTCTTTGCAAGACTAAGTGCAAACCCAATAACAAGATATTTTGATGACTACATGAGATGACTATAATGAGATAAGAGAAAAAAAAAATATCAAGATCAATCTTGAAACAAATCAATATGGAAAGATCAAATAAAAAATATTACATGAAAAAAAACCAAAAAAGTCACTGTGTGAATCCATAGTGCCAATAAAAATGCATTTACGGTGGATGCAACAATGAATTTGTTAGAGAATAATATAAATCATATCTTGTAACCTCACTTAAAAGCTTAAGTTATTCGGTTGAGATGATTCTTTGATATGATATCAGAGCCTTATTGACTAAATAGTCCTAAATTCGAGTTTCACCACCCCCATTATATTTGATAAAATTAAGTACAAAGTAGTAGTGAGCAAGTGCAAGTTTCAAGTCCAAAGGTGTCATGACTCGAATCCTGGGTGCATGACCGGCAATGCAGGAGCAGTATTGAAAGGACATCTCACCTACGCTAAACCTCAAAACGAACATATCAAAAGAACAAATTATTTAAAAAAATACAGCATTTCATAATCTTCAGAAATATTATATTATTCAAAACTAATGAAACAAAATGATAGTTCAAAATTTCTCATCAGTAATTAAAACAAAATCAATAATCCATAATACTCATTACATTGTCAAAAATCCAAACTTAATTAAAACAGGATGACAGTGGAGCATCTAAGAGATCGAATCAAAACTAAAAGGAAAGCCTCGCAAAACAAACAAGGCATACCGACCAAACTAAAGAAGCATAAACACTCAACAAGGTCCATCTGCTAACAGAAACTAAAAACATGAAATAATATTAAGAATGAGGGATGAGTTCAACCAACTCAGTGAGAGAATAACATTTAATATACATTTTAGATATTAATAGTTTGCAAGTCGATTTATCTTGATATACATATACATATACATATACATATTAAACATATTATCATAAAGTAGTAGAATACATGTGGGTGATCAGATGACACCTAAAGGTAATCAGATGAATTCTGGGAGGATCAGTCGCCACAGGCTGATACCTTTTTCACTAGCTAGGTATATAGAATAATATGTACACATAGGCTAACTACTCTCCGTTAGCATAGAGTTACTGACAAGTCCTATATGAAGGCATAATAGATATTCACATAATCATCAAGGAAATGTATATCATATCGAATAGAATTTAGCTCGACAGAATGCGAGTGTAAATTCAAAAATAAATGAGTACTCGGAAAATAAAGCAACATATATAAATATTCATGACATTAACTAGCTGTACTCATCATATAATCAACATACATATTTATTTATATTAAATGCATATTAAATATTATCCCACTCACCCAGAAAATATAGAACTAAAACGAATATCAAATGAAAGACCCGAATATCCTATTGAGGATCGTTAGGAGAACCTACAACAAATATACAAAATATAATAAAAAAACAACCCAAAACAACATAATTTAAAGATTCCAATGCATAAAGGAAAACCAGGTTTAGTTTCCTAAGTTTAGGGACTAAAACGATAATTTTCCAAAATAAGGACCAAAACATAATTTTACCAAAATTGGAGGACCAAACTATAAGTACATAACCATACTGAAATTCAACCATAAACCATCCTCAATTCTGTCCAAAACAAACCAGGGACCAAACTGTAATAATTGTTTTTAAAGTTCAGGGACTAAAATGTCAATCCCTAAAATCGAGGGACCAAACTGAAAATATTCCAAATCAATTATCAAACTAAGATTCATCATCCTTAACCTCATAATAACACTATCTAGAACCTTAAAATACATTTAGGGGTCAATTTATAAATTTTCTGAAGTTTAGGGTCTAAATTGTAATTTTCATATATCAATGACCAAAATAAAATGTTGCCATCTTCAATCTCAAGACCATTCTGTCCATATTTTCCAGCAAGGTTGAAATGAATTTCTTAACCCATAAAAATCAATTTAAACAAATCAACTCACAAATCCTTATTTTTAACAACATACTCAAAATTAATCACTTAACATTAAACCTCTAATAATCATAAATTAATTTTAACAACATAAACTTCAAATCTTTATAAACCATAATCTCTTCTTTAATCTTTCCATAAACAAACTATAATCGAAAGTAATATGAAAGAGAATCACTTACTTGCTACTTCCATCTTTCTTGAACCCAAAACTCAAGATCGATCACTTAAAACGGTCTTTTAGATAATAATATAAATTCTATCTTAGAACCCTACCTAATAGTTTAAACTTTTAGGTTGAGATAACTTTTTGACACATTTTTCCTTACTTTCAAATACAACTTAGAACCTTTTTAAATGTAGTTTTGATTTATACCTTTTTCTTGCTTTTGGACTTAAAAAAAAACATGGAATAATTAATATATCCAAATATTTAATGCATAAATTAATGATAATTTCTTTTTCATGTTGTTGGATTTGAGGAATATGAGAATCAATCCAAGCCATAATATAAGAAGCCTCCTATGTATAGTCCATTGCTTATACAAATGCGAACATCAATTCTTTTATGATAGTAATGGACATCTTTCACAAAATGGTGCAAATACTATTTATTCATATATATAGTTTTTAAAAACATTTCAGATAAAATCGAGTATTTTAATATTGGATCTGTATCTCACAATGTAAATATATAACTCGATATTATGTAAAATTATTGGAAAAACATGCAAGAAAATCACAAATATTTTGAAATAACCCTTCGAATTTCTTGGAATTTTTTCATATTTTTTAATTATATAATATATTATTATTATTATTATTATATTAAATATAAATTGGATTGGCCCGAACCCAGCCGGGTTGGTTTGGGCCAACAACGGCCCAACAGACCTGTTCCCGCTTTTTTATGGGCTGGGTTGGCCCAACCATCTGGACCAGACCCAGTCGGGTTGGGTTAGGCCGAAAATGGCCCAACAGACCTGACATATTTTTTTATGTGTGAGGTTGGACCTGACCCAACCATCTAGGCTTGGTCTAGCCCATGCCCGCGTGGTTGCTGGCCCGACCCAACAACCATGCTAATTAGTTGGTCGTTGCATGAAAAATCCTACAATGGCTAGATCGAAAAGGGGGACAAAAAAAAGGAAGAGGTGGCGTAACCTTGCTTGGCTTGAGGCAAACGGTTGTAGGAGTCGTTCTTAACAGTGTAGGGAAGGTCGTGCATGGTGGTCGGAGGTGGTGGTGTCGCCAGAGGTGGAGAAAATGAAGGGGAAAGGAAGGTTGGTGGAGGAGAAGAAAAAAAACTAAGGAAGAGATGATTTTTTGCCAACTTTGTACACTAATTTCGCCCCTTTCAGTCTATGAAATTCACCCCTATTTATAAGGGTGAAAGAGAGATATTTTTTCTTTAATTATGCTAAATCTTGACCTTTGATTCAGCCTCGAAAGATCCCAAACGTTGGCTTAAAGTGACCATCATGAATTGTCAAATTTATCAGTTGAAGGCTGGTTGGGTTGGTCAAATTGGGGTAGTGTCGAGGGCGATAGGGTATAGTCAGATGTCAGACCAACATTTGCGTGTAAGTTTTGTCAAATTTGATGAAGAAATGATGCATTAAATGCCCCTAAAAAATGACTACCCGAGCAATTTTTTCGAGCAAAAATGTTGAACAAAAGGAACAGTGACCAAACGACACATTGTCTAATCTTTTTTTTTTTTTACTTTTCAAAATAGCATCATTTTGGACTTTTTAAGGTTTTAATTTAGGGTTTTGGCTAAAGTTCAATTTGGTTCTCTGGCTTTTAATTTCTTTCAATTGCACCTTCAATTGACCTTAAACTCCTAATTTTATGCAATTTTACCCTACCAAAATTCAATATCAGACCTAAATTTTAGCATCTTTTTCACATTAGTCCTTGGTCTTGGATTTCTTTAATTTAGCCTCTAATTGACCATTAAACTTTCAAATCTCTTTAATTTCACCCCTAATTTCAACCAATTAAGTCCCTAGAGTTTGGTGTCTTTTTTTAAATGGTCTTTGGCTGTGAATTTCTTCAATTTAGCCCTTAATTGACTCCAAATCTTTGATTTTCTTGATATTTTACTTCTTATTTAAACCAATTAAATTTGGTCTTCTAAAATTTTAATCTTCTCAATTAAATCCTAATTGGACTTTCAAACTTAATTTTCACCAATTACGTCCCTAATAAAATTAATTTGACCCATATAAAGTATAATTAAGTCATTGCACATAATTAAATCCTTTAATTGGACCCAAGTTAATTCTTAAACATGATTAAACTTTAATTTGGCCCATGATTAAATTAAATTGGTCTATTAAAAATATAATTATCTCCTTGGACTTAATTTTATATGCAGATTCGTCCAATAATGATTTAATTTGACCTTAAATCTGCATTATTTCTTCAATTTTAGATAAAGTGAGGTACAGTTAAACTCTCAATTCCATCTTGCAGCTTGATTTTTTCTACATGTGAAATCCTCTCAACTTACTTTTGTCAAAATGCAAGTCTTCTTGCTATTATTATTTTATTTTTATTTTGAAAAGAAAAAAAGGTGAGGAATGACCAAAAAATAAGTTATGACAATAAACATTGATCTTGTGGGTGGTCCTTTTTGTGATTTTTATAGAGAAATTATCGAGCATATTCTCCTTCACTGTTATGAAACCTGGAAGATATGAAGCAATTTTATGAAATGGATAGGTCTTGAATGGTGTACGCCAAGTTCTTTAGAATCTCTCATGATTTTCATGCATGTTTTATTTTTTTTATATAAAAAATACCTTTTTATTATAGTTTGAAAAAAATACAAGAATCAGTTAAAAGATATCATAACTAGTTTATGATTATTTATTTGAACTTGACTTACATTTCAAAAACACCATAAAAAGATTATTTTGTTTATTTTAATATATAGGATTATAAATTTATACATAAGATATATTCTCAATATTAAATAAAAAAACATTTCATTTTTTTTTATGTTTTTGCAATAGAATTGTTAGATTATAACTTGATAAGATAAAAACATCCTTATTGATGAGAACTTTTTTTCAATCTTAAATAGACCAACGATTATAAAATACAACATTACCTTAATTTATATCAGATAAATAAATAATGCATCTTATCTCAAGTTAGGTATACTAGAGGTGCTAATATTTTCTTTATACACAATCAATACCCTTACCCAGATTCTAAAACCAATTAGGATTTGTAGTGACTAAAATATTAGGTGACGACTTTCATTTTTTTTTATTGATAAAGAATAAAAATTTATTGTTTTTTCCTACCCATATTATTCATGATAATCCTGATTTAAAAGGATAATAACCACAATGCCACACACGAGTGACATTGTTTGTTATTACTTACACTTCTAAAGTAAGCTATCAAAGATAATTAATTATATGCATGTTAATTAATGTATGGATGCACGTGTGTGTTAGAGAGGGAGGAGGGA